>Ga0209096_1000375_pt1 | contig 63219 bp, 49 predicted proteins | sample AD_UKC034_MetaG_FD_184407 | JGI IMG/M metagenome (GOLD analysis project Ga0209096, IMG submission 184407) | Active sludge microbial communities of municipal wastewater-treating anaerobic digesters from USA - AD_UKC034_MetaG (SPAdes) (version 2) | ecosystem: Engineered > Bioreactor > Anaerobic >...
CAGGCAGGCGCTTTTCCTGATACAACTGATGAAGGATATAGATGACCTCCTGGGTGCGCTCGAGCGTGAACGCCGGGATGATGATCTTGCCTTTGCGTTCCACCGTCCGGGTGATCGCCTCGAGAAGCTTGTCGTTCGCCTCGGCGATCGGCGCATGCGCCCTGCCGCCATAGGTGCTCTCGATGATGAGGTAATCAAGCCCCTTGGGCAGCACCGGATCGTTGAGCATTGGAAGATCTGCCCGTCCAAGGTCGACCGCATATCCGATCCGTATCGAGCTGCCGCCGTTCTTCAGTTCAAGCTCGACGATGGAGGAGCCGAGGATGTGGCCGGCATCGCGGAAGGTGACGCTCGCATTTTTTGCGCAGAGCGCCTTCTGGTTGTACGAAAGTGTCTGGAACCTGCGCTTGCCGGCTTTATTCGCCTCGTTCTTGGTATAGAGCGGCTCGCGCAGGGGCAGGCCGAGCCTCCGGTTGATCTTGTTCACATACCGAATATCCTCTTCCTGTATCTTGCCGGAATCTTCAAGCATCAGCTTACAGAGGTCTTTGGTGGCATGCGTCGAGTAAATGCGGCACCGGCAGCCCCGCTTGATGAGGCTCGGGAGGTTGCCGCAATGGTCGATGTGCGCGTGGGAAAGGATCAGCGCATCGAGCTCCCTCGGCTTGTAGGCGAACGATGTGTTGACCCGGTAAAACTCGTCGCGTTTGCCCTGGAACAATCCGCAATCAAGCAGGACGCGGGCTGTATCGGTGGTGACAAGATGGCTCGAACCGGTGACGGTCCTCACCCCTCCTAAAAATTGCAGGGTAATGGGCATACGGGCCAGGGTTGTCTGCTTATTCGACAAAAAGGTTACGCGATGAAAATTTGCCGTCCGTGGTAAGATTGACCCCGAGACGCTTCAATCCGACATCGTCGCCGGGGGTCGGGATATGGGTCATATGGACTTCGCATCCCCGCAATTCCACCAGTTTTTTCATCGCGAGCTCGGCGGTATGGTTTGTCGTGGCGCTGATGGACAGGGCGATGAGCGTTTCCTCAAGATCGAGGCTTTCGGATTCGCAATTCAGGATATTCTCCTTGAGCTTGGCGATCTGATTGATGATATGCGGCGAAAGGATAAGGATCTCGTCGGGGATCCTGGCAAGGACCTTGACGGCGTTGAGCACGAGGCTCGCTGCCGAATGCATAAGCTTCGAATTCTTTCCCTTGATGATCCTGCCGTCGGCAAGCTGCATGGCGGATCCGCAGAACATCCCGTTGTTGCCCTTGCCCGCAGCCTCCGCCTCATCCGCCGCGGCGCGCGCCTCGGCGACGACGGCCCGGTCGGTCACTTTCACCCCCAGTTCTTCCATAAGCATGACCACCCGGTCGACCGTTTCCCGTTTCTCTATGCCCAGGACATATTCCATGTTATACCGGAAATACCGCCTGATCAATTCCTGCTTCGAGGCATCCTGGACCACATGGTCCTCGACGATGCCGAAACCGGCGCGGTTGACCCCCATATCCGTCGGAGAACTGTACCGGGGCTGGCCTTCCTTGGTATCGGCGATCTTGCTCAGGATGAGCCTGAGTATGGGGAAACTTTCGACGTCCCGGTTATAATTGACCGCTGTTTTGTTATACACGGACAGATGGAACGGATCGACAAGGTTGAAATCCTGGATATCCGCGGTCGCCGCCTCATAGGCGACATTGACCGGATGCTTGAGCGGAAGGTTCCAGATGGGGAACGTTTCGAACTTGGCGTACCCGGCGTTGGTCCCCCGCTTGTGCTCGTGATACATCTGGGAAAGACAGGTCGAAAGCTTGCCGGAATTCGGGCCCGGCGCGGTGACGACCACGATCGGTTTGGTCGTGGGGATATACTCGTTCCTGCCGAACCCGCCGTCGTTCACCGCCGCGTCGACGTTGGCCGGATACCCCTCGATCGGATAATGGACATACACCTTGACCCCGCGGTGCTCGAGCTTGTTCTTGAACATGACCGCGGCGGATTGATTGTTGAAACGGGTGATGACAACGGCAACGATATCGATCCCCCATTTGCGCAGGTCGTCGATCAGCTTGAGCGTCGAAGCGTCGTACGTGATGCCGAAATCGCCGCGCACCCTGCCTTTTTCGATGTCCCCGGCAAAAATGCACAGAACGATCTCGATCTTATCCTTAAGTTTCTGCAGGAGGCGGATCTTGACATTGGGATCGTATCCCGGAAGGACCCGCGCGGCGTGATAATCGAAAAGGAGTTTGCCGCCGAATTCCAGATACAACTTATTGCCGAATTTCTTCACGCGGTCGAGGATGGCCGCGGTCTGCTCTTTGAGGTATTTTTCGTTATCGAAACCGATGGATTGTGCCATGCAGAATCCCTTCTGTCACCGTTATGATTATAATACATCACACCCGTATTGTAAATATCTCACGGAGCGAGCGCCGCCCTGACCTCATCGGGGACCGGCCGGGACCTGAAGTCGCTTCCCACGCACGCCCAGACGACCTTTGCGGAAACGAGAAGCGCCGCGCCGTTCTGGATATCCTGCGAAAACCGGATCGAAGAATTACCCACCGAATCGACGCGGGTATGGACCGACACCGTATCTCCGTAGCGCGCCGGAGCCTTGTAATCCGCTTCGGCGTGGACCACGACGAACGAAATGCCCGCGCGGAACAGTTTTCCGACGTCAAAGCCGCGCTCGAGACAGAACTCGGTCCGTCCCTCTTCGAGGAATTTCCAGTAGCTCGCGTAATAGACGACGCCGCCGGCGTCCGTATCGTGGTAATAGACCTTTTTTTTCAGAATATGATCCTTCATATCATTGCGTCAACCCGGCCACAAACCCGGATGCCCAGGCCCAGGCGAGATTATACCCTCCCCGGTTCCCGTCGACATCGATGACTTCTCCGCAAAAATATACTCCCCGCTCGCGCGTTGATTCAAGCGTCATATGGTCGATCTCGCCCGTCGAGACCCCTCCCGCGGTAAATTCGGCTTCGTCCCATCCGCGCGTCCCGGATACCTGGAATCTTTTTTCCTTCAGCCCCGAAACAAGCGCATCGGGCGTTACGCCTGCCGCAAGCGGCCTGTACGGCCGGCCGAATTTCTCCGGCAGGATACCCGCCAGAAGGGCTTCGGGAGGGAATCCCTGTTTCCTGCGGCGCGCGATCTCCGCTTTCAATTCGTCCGCGGCCAAGAAAGGGACGAGATCCGCGACAATGACAGCCCTGGAGCCGCCGCGGCGGTGGAGCGCAACCGACACCTGCCTTGAGACGTCGAGGATCGCGGTGCCTGAAACGCCGTACCGGGTAAAAAGCAGGTCCCCCTCGCATCTGTCTGCAACGCGCCCGTCGATGACGGCCTGTACGGACGCGGTGATGCGCTGGCCCTGCACCGCCTGGCACAGCGGATCCTTCGTGATAAGAGGCACCGCAGCGGGCACCGGTTCGATGATGGAATGGCCAAGGCTCTGCGCAAGCCGCAGACCGCTGCCGTCCGAACCGAGCTTCGGATAGGACTTGCCTCCTGCGGCGACGATGATCTTTTCGCACTCCACGCAGCCGCCGTTATCCCCCCGGACAATGAATCCGCTTGTCCGGCCCTCTATCCGCGCGACCGGGAACCCGGTCAGGACTTTTATGCCCGGCCGTTTCAGCTGCAGCGACAGAACCTGCAAAACCGATGACGCCTGGCCCGTCGCAGGAAATACGCGACCGGCCTCAGTATGCATCGCCAGGCCGATATCATGAAAAAAATCCGTGATCGCGATCAGTCCGAACCGGGCAAGGACCGATCCGACGAGCGGCCGCGCGGCCTCGTTATAGAACGATCCATCAAGGTGCTCGTTGAGCAGATTGCACCTGCCCGCGCCGCAGGCAAGGATCTTCCTGCCGATCCGGTCCATCCGGTCCACGAGCACGACATCCGCGCCGCGGCGCTGTGCGCTGATCGCGGCGACGATGCCGGATGCGCCGGCGCCGATGATACAGACGGATGCTTTGTATTTATTCACGGCTTATCTTAAGCACCTTATAATGGCGCTTTCCCGCCGGGACCGTGATCTCGATGTCCGATCCCTGTTTATGGCCGAGCAATCCTTTACCCAGAGGCGACGTAACGGAGATCTTGCCCTGGGCGTAGTCGGCCTCGAGCTCGGACACAAGGGTATACGTATATTCCTTATCCGTGTCCGTGTCAAGCAGGACCGCGGTCGCCCCGATCAATATCTCATCCGCCGGGATATTCTCGTTCTCGATGATGCGCGCCCGGCTGAGCTTCGATTCGAGTTCGCCGATCTTCGCCTCGTTGGCCGCCTGCGCGTCTTTGGCAGCGTCATACTCGGCGTTCTCCGAAAGGTCGCCGTGAGCGCGCGCTTCGGCGATCGCACGCGAGAGGCTGCGCCTTTTTTCGTTCTTCATGACTTCAAGCTCATGCACGAGCTTCTCGTATCCCGCCTGCGTCAGATAAATATCGTCAGATGCCACCATGCTCTCCTTATGCTATGATACGGGCTGCGCTTTGAAAACGCCCGCACTTTTCACCCGTGGGCCCGGACAATATCCAGGGCCGCTTCGTGCACAGCGCCGTTGGTCGCAACATAGCCGATCGTCGTGTGCGCCATGGGATTGCCGGACAGGTCCGTTACTTTACCGCCTGCCTGTTCGATCAGGCATATGCCTGCGGCGCAGTCCCAGGGCTGGTCCTCGAACTCGACGGAAACATCGATCTTGCCTTCTGCCAGATAGCTCAATGCCCGGGCGGACGAGCCGAACATGCGCACATTGAAAGCGCGATCGGCAAACGAACCGAGCACCGGCAGCATCCGGGCAGGCGCGTGGCGCAATCCCGAGTCAAAAGATACGGAACAATCAGCTAAGGCGCTGTTCGAAGAAACCGATATCTTTGTATCGTTCTTATACGCGCCGTGATCTTTTTCCGCGACATACAATTCGCCGGCAAAGGGCATATAGATGATGCCGCCGACATAGCTGCCGTTACGGACGATGCCGATCGAAACACCGAATACCGCCACGCCGCGGATATAATTATGCGTGCCGTCCAAAGGATCGATGATCCAGATGTATTCGGCCTGTTCCCGGACCGACCCTCCTTCTTCGGCGATGATGCCGTGCCGAGGGAAATGCCGCGTGATATGGCCGATGATCATGTCCTGCGCGCCGCGGTCGACGTCGGTCACGAGGTTGCGGTCGCCCTTCACATGGACCGTTTGTTCTTTTCCGAAATGGCCCAGAAGATACTCACCGGCACTGCGCGCCGCCTCGATCCCCGTCTGGATAATATCCGCCATTTTATTCGAGCTCGTTGATATACGCTTCGACCGCATCCTTGATCATTGCCCATTCAGCGCGCGTTTTGAACGGAAGCTTCTTATCCCGCTTCCATTCGCCGTTATGGCGGCGCCAGCGGTAAAAGCAGACCTGTTTCTTGCCGTGATCCTCCAGCAGGACGATCGCCGACCACCATCCGAGAGAATTGTTCTTCTTGATAGTCCGGTACCTGATGACCGTGAGCGTATCGCGGATCGGCAGACGGTCGTTATCCTTGACAGACGGATTATCGTCAACGACAATATGATCATCCATGTCCTGTATTATAGCACAAACCGCGCCCCAGGCAAAGGCAGTTGCTCATCGTGCCCTTTTGACGTATAATATCGCCATGGCGAACAGGATCATCATAGGCGTCGGGATCCCGCAACAACTCTCGGCCGCCCTCCGCGGTTCCCTTAATCCGGGCCTCTTCACCTTCTATGACAGCCCCTCTGCGCAGAATCTTATGCCCCTGATCAACGACCACGGGGTCGACCTCATATTCCTGTATAACGAACTTCCGGACCTGAAGAATTATGAAGAGCTCTGCATCGCATTGCGGGCAGACGGTAAGCTTGAGACTGTCCCCATCCTTGTCATCTCAAAGGACGAGCAGCAACCGCAGGAGCGCATCCGGATGCTCAACTCCGGGCTTATCGACGGGTTTGTCAGCTCCCGCACAAGCCCCGAGGAAATGGCGGCGTATGCGAATGTCTTTCTGCAGCGAAGGGCTCTTGAGGAAGAGCTCGAGCTCAAGAACGACCTTCTTGCAAAGCTCTCCATAACGGACGAGCTGACCGGCCTCCATAACCGCAGATACCTCATCGAAACGCTCGGGCAGGAACTGCACAAATTGCAGCGGTATGAATACAGTTTTTCCTGCATCATGTTCGATATAGATTTCTATAAAAAGATAAACGACGAACAGGGCCATGCGCTCGGGGACCTGGCGCTTGAGAACCTTGCGGCGTTCATGAAAAAAAATATCCGCTCAGCCGACGTCGCGTGCCGCTACGGGGGGGACGAAATAATGATCCTGTTCCCCTTTACCAATTTTGAAAGCTGCTTTATCACGGTCGAACGCCTGAGAAAGAAGGTTGAAACGACGAATTTCGGCACTGCGGGCCAGCCGCTGAATTTTACCATCAGCATCGGCCTTGTCAGCATAGAAACAAAGGTGGACCTTACCGTTGACGGCCTGCTGCAATTGCTCGACCAGCAGCTCTACGAAGCAAAGAATTCCGGAAGGAATAAAGTCTCCGGCATCCTCTACAAACCCGCCCTCTAAGAAGACGCTTTAGCTAACACCCTACCGGACAGGCAGTTACAAATAAATTCTTTAATGACAAAAATGTGGCCTTAAAAGAATTTATTTGTAACTGCCTGTCCGGTAGGGTGTTAGCTAAAGCGTCTTCTCGTAAGTAGAGTAGAAATACGGGGTGGCGGCTTTGAATTCTGCTGCGCAGGTGTCGACGAGTTTAAAGCTGGGGGTTATGTTGCGGGATCTTCTGAGCCGGCAGATCTCGTCTTCGGTTTTACCGAGGTATGCGGCCAGCTGGCGGTCGCTGAATCCGTATTCCTTGGCCTTGATAAAAAGCTCATCGCCCAGATCCCCTTTGGCAAACAGTATCTCTTTCTCAAGATCGATGATCTCTTTTACATTGTGCAAAAACCACGGGTCGATCATGGTCAACACATGGATCTCTTCAACGGCCATGCCGATCCGCATCGCATCTCCTATATAAAAAATACGCTCGGCATTGGGTCTCCTCAGTTTTTCCACGATGAGGTCTTTGACGCTATCGGAAACATCGATTCGCCGGACGTCCTTGAACAGGGCAGTTTCAAGGCCGTATTTTTTTATTTCGAGCGACCGCAATCCTTTTTGCAGCGCTTCCTTGAAGGTCCTGCCGATAGCCATTGCCTCGCCCACGGATTTCATCGAGACCGTCAGCGTCGCGTCAGCCTGCGGGAACTTCTCGAACGTGAACCGCGGTATTTTGACCACGCAGTAATCGATCGACGGCTCGAAACACGCCGGCGTCTCGCGGGTGATGTCATTGGGGATCTCGTCGAGCGTGTAGCCGACCGCAAGTTTTGCCGCGATCTTGGCGATCGGGAAACCCGTTGCCTTTGACGCAAGCGCGGAGGACCGCGAAACACGGGGGTTCATCTCAATGATCACCATCCTGCCGTCTTTGGGGTTGACCGCGAACTGCACATTTGAGCCGCCGGTCTCGACCCCGATCTCCCTGATGCAGGCGATCGATGCATCGCGCATGGCCTGATACTCGCGGTCGGTCAGGGTCTGCGCAGGCGCGACCGTTATGCTGTCCCCGGTATGCACGCCCATGGGATCGACGTTCTCGATCGAGCAAATGATGACCACGTTATCCTTTGTATCGCGCATGACCTCGAACTCGAATTCCTTCCAGCCCGCCACGGATTCCTCGATAAGGATCTCGCCGATCATGCTCGATTCCAGGCCCGTCTTTGCCTTGTCCTTGAATTCCTCAAGGTTATACGCAACGCTTCCGCCTGTGCCGCCAAGGGTGAAGCTCGGCCGGATAATGAGCGGGAATCCGATCTCCTGCGCAACTGCGAACGCTTCCTTTATATTATATGCCTTGCCGCTGCGGGGCAGGTCAAGGCCGATGCGCTCCATGGCCTCTTTGAACAGCCTGCGGTCCTCTGCTTTTTTGATCGCTTTGATATTCGCGCCGATGGTCTCGACTTTGTATCTTTTCAATATTCCCGCTTCGGCCAGGCCGACCGCCGCGTTCAACGCGGTCTGGCCTCCGAGCGTGGGCAATAAGGCGTCCGGCCGCTCCTGCGCGATGATCTGTTCGATTGATCCGACGGTCATCGGCTCTATATAGGTGCGGTCCGCTGTCTGCGGATCGGTCATGATCGTTGCAGGGTTCGAGTTGACCAGCACCACTTCATACCCTTCCTGGCGCAGGACCTTGCACGCCTGGGTGCCTGAATAATCGAACTCGCATGCCTGGCCGATCACGATCGGGCCTGAGCCGATGATAAGGATCTTTTTGATATCGCGTCTCCTGGGCATTTTATTTCTTTTTCCTCATGAGCGATGCGAATTGCTCGAACAAATACGAAGCGTCGTGCGGACCGGGCCCTGCTTCAGGATGGAACTGCACCGAGAAGACCGGCAGCTTCTTATGGCGCAGGCCTTCGAGCGTCTTGTCGTTCAGGTTCACATGGGTCAGTTCTATATCGCGCTTGTTCAGCGAATCGATGTCCACGCAGAACCCGTGGTTCTGGACTGTGATCGCGACTTTGCCGGTCTTGACATCCTTGACCGGATGATTGCCTCCGTGATGGCCGAACTTAAGTTTGAACGTCTTTCCGCCGAACGCCTGGCCGAGCATCTGATGGCCGAGGCATATGCCGAATATCGGCAGTTCTTCTAAAAGCTCCTGCGCAGTCCTCACCACATAATCCACAGCTGCCGGGTCTCCGGGGCCGTTCGACAGCATCAGGCCGTCAGGCTTAAGCGCCAGGATCTCCCTGCTGGTCGTGCGCGCAGGCACTGCGGTCACCCTGCATCCTGCGTTCATCAGGCAGCGCAGAATATTATATTTCAAGCCGCAATCAAGCACGACCACGCTGAGAAGCTTCGTATTTTTTTTCGGCGACGGCGACCATGTATACGGCTTATCGATCGTCACTTCCCTGACCAGATCGATGCCGATAAGGCCGGCCGAATTCCTGGCCTTTGCGACAAGACGTTTCTCATCAAGGTCCCCGGTCGACAGGACCGCCTGCATGGCGCCTGCCTGGCGGATATGGAGCGTGAGAGAACGCGTATCAATGCCTTCGATCCCCATGACATTGCGCTCCCGCAGATAATCGCCGAGGGATCCGGCGCTGCGCCAGTTACTATGGACCTTGGAGTATTCTTTCACCACAAACCCCTCAAGGAACGGTTTGCGCGATTCTGCGTCCTCGTTATTGACGCCGTAATTACCGATAAGCGGATACGTCATGGTAACGATCTGCCCTTTATACGACGGGTCAGTGATGACTTCCTGATATCCGATCATGGCTGTATTGAACACGACCTCGCCGCAGCGTTCTCCGGAAGCGCCGAACGACTCGCCTTTGTATATCGTCCCGTCTGATAATGCCAGTATGGCTTTCATGGCCTATTCTTCTTTGAGATGCGTAATGCCGCTGCGACAAAATCCCTGAACAGAGGATGCGCCTCGTCGGGCCTTGACTGGAATTCCGGATGGAACTGCACGGCGATGAAGAACGGATGGCCCTTTAACTCGACGATCTCGACAAGGTTCTTTGCCGGATATATGCCGGAGAACACAAGCCCCTTTTTCTCCATGGCGCGCCGGAACCCGTTATTGAACTCGTAGCGGTGGCGGTGGCGCTCCCTGATCGATCCCAACTGGTACGCCGCGAACGCGGCCGTGCCTTTTTTGATCCTGCACGGATACGCGCCAAGGCGCATCGTGCCTCCGAGGTCCTTGACCTTTTTCTGCTCCTCGATCAGGCTGATCACCGGGTATTTTGTCTTTGGCTTGAATTCGGTGGAATTGGCGTCCTTGTATCCCATGACATGGCGGCTGAACTCTATCACCGCGCACTGCATACCCAGGCACAGCCCCAGGAACGGGATATTGTTCTCCCGCGCATACCGGATCGCTTTGATCTTGCCCTCAATGCCCCGGTAGCCGAATCCGCCCGGAACAAGAATACCCGCAACGCCTTTTAACAGATCTTTACTCCCGGGTTTTTCCAGGTCTTCCGAATCGATCTTTTTGATCTCGACCTTCGCGTCATTGGCGATGCCCGCATGGACAAGCGCCTCATAGATCGACTTGTATGCGTCCTGCAAGCCGATGTATTTGCCCACAAAGGCGATGGTGACCTTGTCCTTCGGAGCGAGCACTTTTTCCACGACGTTCTTTTCCCATTCCTTCATCTCCGAATATTTGCAGATAAAATGGAAATGGGACATGATGATCTCGTCGAGTATCTGGTTCTTGAGGTCGAGCGGGATCTGGTATATCGTCGCCGCATCGCGGCATTCGATGACCGACTCTTTTTTGATATTGCAGAACAGAGAGATCTTTTCCTTCACCTCGGCTGACAGCGGCCGCTCGGTGCGGCACAGGAGGATATCCGGCTGTATGCCGATCTCGCGCAATGTGCCCACGCTGTGCTGCGTCGGCTTGGTCTTGATCTCATCCGCCGCGCGGATATACGGCACCAGGGTCAGATGGATATAGAGGGAATTATCGAACCCGACATCGTGCCTGAACTGGCGCGCCGCCTCCAGAAAGGGGAGCGATTCTATGTCGCCGACCGTGCCGCCGATCTCGACAAGCACGATATCAGCCCCTGATACCTCGGCGACCTTCCTGATCCGGTCCTTGATCTCATTGGTTATGTGCGGAATGACCTGAATGGTCTTGCCCAGATAATCCCCGCGGCGCTCTTTTGCAATGACCGCATTATATACCTGGCCGGTCGTTATATTGTTGAAACGCGTTATGACCGAATGGGTAAAGCGCTCGTAATGGCCGAGGTCCAGGTCGGTCTCAGCGCCGTCCTCGGTCACATAGACCTCTCCGTGCTGATACGGGTTCATGGTGCCGGGGTCCACGTTGATATACGGGTCCAGCTTCATGAGCGAGACCTTCAATCCCCGCAGTTCAAGGATCTTGGCGATCGATGCGCTTGCAATGCCTTTGCCGAGGCTCGAGATCACCCCGCCGGTTATGAATATGAATTTTGACATAGTCCGGACCTCAATTCCTGCTGAACATGAAAAACGGCGTTTTGACGGCAGTCCCTGCCGCAAACGCCATTGTCGGAAAATAATAGCTCGCCTTTGAACTACGGCAGTAAGTATAGCTCATAATACCCCCTCGTGCAAGAAAAATACGATGCGCTGGGAAACGATATCCGCAATGATCCGCAGGCCCGTATGTTTGGCATCAAACACCTTGATGACGTTATCGTAACGGCCGTATTCGGGCACGAGCGTCCTCAATACATTCGGCCAGCCGGATATCAATTTCGTATTATAGAAGCATTCTTTGCGCTCCGGCATCAGAGCGACATAAAATATGCCGGTTTCGATAAGGTCCTGGAAAAAGTGCGTGCCGAACGACAGCTCGGGGCAGCAATTGGCCTCGCTGAACGCGACCTCTCCCAGGACAGTGAAATTCGATATCTGGCTGAAAGTCACCGGCACTCCGAGGGACGGGGTCGTGGTGCCCCATCTGCCCGGGCCGAAAACCGCGCAGGGCAGTTCCTCCTTGTTGCTGATAAGGCGGTTCAGCTCGCCGACGGCGCGTCCGATATCATACTTGCCCGCCTGCGTCAGCCGAACGTACTCCCGGGGATCGATAATGACCACCCTGCGTATTGCCTGGGAGATATTTCCGCCGAGAAAACCTCCGACTGACTGGAATACGATCTTTGCTCGGTCGATCGAAGCGGGGAATTCGGCCCTTTTCCCCATGCCTTTTGTCGGCATGGGCCTGCACTGGAGCAGGTTGATCTGGAAGGTCCCGCCCGGCTTGAAGTTCACCGTGTATTCGATGTCAACGGGATATCCGTAACGGCTTTCGAGCGTCTTCATGAGCTTTGCCATCACGCCCCCCAACGGCGTGGACTGGAACAGCCTGTCGAAGGTGAGGATCCAGGCCGGCGCGCCCTCCCTGCCGGACGCTGCCAGGCGCCGCTCGGCCTCCTCATCCCTGATCCCTATAAGCTCCATCTTGATATCGCATTTTTCAGCCATGAGGCCGTTGATCGCAACGCTTTTAAGCTGGTTGTCGTCGAGATCCAGAACATCCGCTTCATGCTGGGAATATTTCCTCGTATCGTTGAGGCCCGCATGGGGTTTGAGGAGCGGCTCATCGAGTGCGACGATCCGCGGATAATCGCCTTCGACGCGGTTGACCGCCCGTGTGCCCAGGCCTGCGACAAGCCGCAGCATCCCCGCGTTCGGATCAACGCCCTCTTTCCACACATAGGTATTGCAGGAAATGCCCACGCCCGCAAGGTCGGGGAAGAAATAATGGCTGCGGTACGAGCCGGACACGCGCTGGACCAGAAGCGCCATCTGTTCGTCAGCCTGATCAAGGCCGCGGCCCAACCGGTAGGCCAGCGCGTCCTTGTTCATGGTCGAGGCGAAGATCCGGCGCACCGCGTCGACAAAACGGGCATAGCGCTCTTCCGGAGTGCCCTGATTGACGAGAAACACCGATTCATATTTCCCTGCGAAAATATTGCCGAACCCGTCCTCAAGAAGGCTCGACGAGCGCACGATGATCGGGGATTGGCCGAAATATTCGATCATCTGCTGGAACTGCTCTTTGATCTCATCGGGAAACACCCCGCTCTGCATCTTCTCCCGCAGGGATTCGGCAACGGAAAAATATCCCTGTTTTGTCTTCTGCTCCATGCGCAGCTTCCACCAGCCGTTCTCGACGATGTATGTATAGAAAACGTCGGAGCCGACATAGAAGGAATCGTGGGGTTCAAAGAGCTTGTTCCACTGCGCCGGCGCATCCTTGAGCAGGATATTGCGGGCAACGAGCATGCCGACCGATTTGCCGCCGATATAGCCGGTGCCGATCATGCGCGCCTTGATATTCAGCAGGTCCTCAAGGGTAAAGTTTTCCCGTGCGAGCGCAAGCGCCTTTTCCTCGCGGGCGATCATGATTCGGCAGAGCTGCTCGACCATACGCGCTTTCTCCTCAACGGCGTCCGGCTTTGTTGCGAGGTCCTCGGCTTTCAGGAACAACCGGTCCCAGTAATCGAGATTGCGCTTCGTGCTTTTCGAGCCTTTTGCGAATATCGCGGAGAAGAGCTTTGCCGTATCGACGCTGTTGGCGATCGGAACGAACTTGCCCCGGGTGTTCATATGAGGCAAGAACATCGTGGGCGAATAGCGGTTCCAGACCTTGAGCGGATGGATATAATGATCGTCCTTATAGTTATACACGTCGATGAGCAGCTGCGTGGTCTCGCGGATGCGCGCGATGGTCTTGAACGAATGTTTATTGCGCAGGATCGAGAAATACGCGATCGTATCGAGCTCATAGAGGTACGGGCAGGTGATCTTGAAAAAGTTGCCGATCATCAAATCGTTCGACCATGCGGGCAAAAGGTCGGACAGGCAGTCAAAAACGTAATACACGCCGATACCGTGCCGCGTGGCAATGGCATTGACCTGCGAAGAAAATGATTCGAAACCGGAATACGCGTCAATGGCATAGACGGTCACATCATCCGCCTCGGTAAATAGTGCGGGATGGCCTGCAAACCGGAGGTATACCACCTTTTTCCCGTCCGCACGCGCCTGTTTGACGAACGGACGCACGAAATACAGGTAGTCGGAGATCGTATCTATCTGCAAGACCACATTATCCCCGAGCCGCAGGCCGTTGATGACCTTATCTAGTCCCGGTATGCCGGTGGTTTCCATGATGCAAGCTCCTGCGGAAGCGCTTCATTCAGGCGCAGAGAAAACTCCCTGATATAAAGCTTTTCCAGCAATTGGGTGGTTACGACAGCGACCGCTGCCATGTTATCGCGCGCGCTTATCGACCGGGCGTCCATGTTGCGCAGTTTCTTTACGAGCATCGCGACCCGGCTATGATCGTATAAACCCGACCGCTGCAATGCCTCCTTACTCAGCAGATCATCCACATACGCATTCCCTCTGCCGTGCAGGAAGCTTATTGCGTCAGGCGCGCGGTATGCCTGTTTTACGCGTTCGATGACTTCAATGGGCACATGCCCTTGGGCGATCTTTTTGAGCAGGTATTTTTCCCTCAGGGCCCTGATCTTAAGATGCGCAGGCAGGTTGAACCCGAACTCGACAAGCCGCCAATCCAGGAACGGGAACCTTCCCTCCACCGAATGCGCCATCATCATGCGGTCGCCCTGCGACGACAGAAGATTGCCTGACAGAAGCGTCTGCATCTCGATATACTGTGCCCGGGCAAGACTGTCCCAGCGCATGAAACCATCAGGCAGGCTGCGGTCAAAGTCCTCTATGGCGCTTGAAGCCCCGATCTCCTCTTTTAACCGGTCGGAAAACAAAGATTTGATCCGGCTAGACATTTCCCATCGGGGCATATGGGAATAATGCGGGATATCTGCCGGCACAAGGCTCGTGCGGTAATAATTTTCTAAAAATGCGGACGCGGAACGCGGCCAATTCGGGATATAACTATAGAGCTTTCTCATCAGAAGCGGCCGCAGCCGCGAATCAGGATACTGCGCCCAGAAGCGGCGTATCTTATTCTCTCTGAACAGATCATATCCTCCGAGCACCTCGTCCGCTCCTTCCCCGGTCAGCACAACCTTGATGTTGCTCGCGCGCACAAGCCGGGCAAGAAGATACAACGGCGCGGGTGCAGTACGGATGAGCGGCTTTTCAGCCGACCAGACAACGTCTTCCATGACGCGCGCAATATCATCATAGGAACACGAAATTTCTTGATGGCTTGTCTTGATCATATCAGCCACTTTTTTCTGGAACGATGATTCGTCAAAATCCCTGTCCTTGAAGCTGACGGAGAATGTCTGCAGGCGGTCATTATAGAACCTTTTGACAAGCGAACTGATCAGGGATGAATCAATGCCGCCGCTTAAGTATGATGCCACCGGGACATCCGCGCGCAGACGCAGGCGGATGGAATCCTTGAGCAGATACTCCAGGCGCTCGGCATAAAATCCTTCCTCCGGCGCCGCGATGCGGTCCGGCCCGGTATAGGCGAGCTGCCAGTAACGCTTCGTGGAAACTCTGCCATTCTGCGCGATGAGATAATGCGCAGGAGCGAGCTCGTTAATGCCTTTAAAAACAGTCCGTCCCGGTACCGGAGCCCACAGCGTAAAAAGTTGATCGAGACCCCTGGCGTCCAGAGACCTGGGGACGCGCGGATCCCCAAATAATGCCTTTATCTCCGACGCAAAAATGAATCGGCCGCCTGTAACGGTATAAAAAAAAGGCCTGATGCCCATACGGTCCCGCGCTGCCATGAGCCTGCGCGTACGCTTATCCCAGATGACAAAGGCGAACTGGCCGTTCAGATCAGAGAACATGCCTTCTGCCTTTTCTTCATAGAGATGGACGAGGACCTCCGTATCGCTGTTCGTATAAAAACTATGGCCGCGGCCAACGAGTTCCGCGCGCAATTCCACGTAATTGAATATTTCTCCGTTGAACACGACCCATACGCTTTTATCCTCGTTGTGCATAGGCTGGGACCCGCCTGCAAGATCGATGATGGAAAGCCGGGCATGGCCAAGGCCGATATGGCAGTCGCAATACAGGCCGAATTCGTCAGGCCCGCGAGATCGCAGCATGAAGACCATGCGTTTGAGCGTCTGCGTATCGACCGGTTCGTCATGTTCCAGATTAAAGATGCCGCTTATTCCGCACATATGGAATCCCTTACGTCTGAGGCAGCCTGCTTGTCCCCATCAGATATTCGTCGATGGCGCGAGCAGCTTTGCGGCCTTCCGATATCGCCCACACGACAAGCGACTGGCCCCGGCGCATATCCCCTGCGCAAAAAACTTTTTTGACAGAGGTGTGATATTTTTCATCTGTCTTGACATTGCCGCGTTGATCGAATGCAACTCCCAGTTCGGCAAGCAGCCCTTTGTGCTCGGGATGCACGAATCCTACTGCCAGGATTACCAGGTCTGCCCGAAGGATGAACTCCGAACCAGGGATCTCTCTCATCTGCATGCACCCTGCCGCATCCTTGACAAACTCGACCCGCACGCAATCAAGCGCCTCAACATGCCCCTTTTCTCCGATGAACCGCTTTGTCAGCACAGACCATTGCCGCTCTCCGCCTTCTTCATGGCTTGTCGTCTGTTTCAGAAGCTGGGGGTATGCGGGCCATGGCTGGTTCGCAGGCCTGCATGCGGGCGGCTGCGCAAGGACCTCGACCTGGGTAACGCAGGAGGCGCCCTGGCGATGCGCAGTGCCGACGCAATCTGCTCCGGTATCGCCGCCGCCGATGACCACCACAGACTTCCCTGAAGCGTCAATGGCAATGTCAACGGGGATATGTTCGCCTGCGGCGCGCCTGTTCGACTGGATCAGATACTCCATCGCAAAATGGATCCCTTTTAATTCCCTGCCGGCGACGGCAAGGTCCCTCGGCTGCCGGGAGCCGCCTGCCAGGCACACAGCGTCAAAACCTTTGATGATCTTCGCTGCCGGGACATCGACGCCGGCATGTGTGCCTGCCCGGAACCTGATCCCTTCGCGTTCCCATATCTTGAGCCTGCGGTCAAGGACACGTTTGTCAAGTTTGAAATCGGGGATCCCGTATCGCAGAATTCCGCCGCATCGCGCATCGCGCTCGAACACGGTCACGCGATGGCCTGCCCGGTTCAGCTGGTCGGCGCATGCAAGGCCTGCGGGGCCCGAACCGATCACCGCGATATTCCTGCCCGTGCGCCTCTGGACTCTCCGCGGTCTGATCAGCCCTTTTTTGAACCCGTATTCGACGATCCCGAGCTCATTCTCGCGCGCCGTGACCGGATCGTCGTTGATACCGAGCACGCATGCGTATTCGCATAAAGCCGGGCAGATCCGTCCGGTGACCTCGGGAAGATTGTTCGTCGCGGATAAAAGCTCAAGCGCGCGTTCCCAGCGGCCGCGGAACACGAGATCGTTCCATTCGGGAATGAGATTCCCGAGCGGGCAGGCCCCGTGACAGAACGGCGTGCCGCAATCCATACAGCGCGATGCCTGTTCTTCGGATATGGAATCCTCGCGCAGCAGCGCGACCGGGCTGAAATCCCCGATGCGCTCGCGCACCGACCGGTATGCAACCGCCGTTCGCTTTATTTTCATAAACCCTTTTGGGTCACCCATCGATGCTCCCTGTCATATCGTCAATCATTGTCAAGGACCCCGGCGTCCCGGCGGCGCGCGGACCTGCCTTCTTCCAGGACACGCTTATATTCGAACGGTATGACCCTGACAAAATCCTTGATCTCCGCATGGAAATTATCGAGGATCCTCCGGGCAAGCGGGCTGCTCGTGAATTTCAAATGGTTCACAAGCAGTTTCTGGACCGTCTCATGATCCTCTTCGCTCAGCTTCTCGAGCAATACCATGGTAAGATTGCACCGGTTCTTGAAATTCCCGTCGCGGTCATACACATACGCGATGCCGCCTGACATGCCTGCAGCAAAATTACGGCCTGTGCGGCCGAGAACGACCACCCGTCCGCCGGTCATGTATTCACAGCCATGGTCTCCGACGCCTTCGACCACCGCATACAGCCCGGAATTGCGGATGCAAAAACGCTCGCCCGCCCTTCCCCTGATATACGCCTGGCCCGAGCTCGCTCCGTAAAAGGTCGTATTGCCCATGATCATATTCTCATGAGCGCTGTATGCCGCGTCCCGGTCAGGATACACGATGATCTTGCCGCCTGAAAGGCCTTTGCCGACATAATCATTCGCCATGCCCTCGAGACGGAACGTGACCCCCTGAGCAAGGAACGCGCCGAAACTCTGGCCGGCGTATCCCCGGAATGTACAGGTGATCGCATCCTCTGCAAGCCCCTGCTCGCCGAAATTCCTGCACACCCGGCCGCTGAGCATGGCGCCCGCGGCCCTGTCCGAATTTTTTATCGGACGTTCTATCACCACCGGCTCGGCATGTTCAAACGCCGGTTTTGCCATCTCGATAAGCCGGGCGTCCAATACATTATCCAGGCCGTGATCCTGGACGATCATCTGATATCTGCCGGTTTCTTCCGGGACAACCGGCTGATACAGGATACGCGAATAATCCAGATGCCGGGCCTTCCAGGGAAGCATTTCCTTATTCATCTCGAGAAGATCCGCCCTTCCCACAAGGTCGTTGAGCGTCCTGACACCAAGGCCTGCCATGATCATGCGCAGCTCTTCGATAACAAAGCGGAAATAGTTCATGACGTATTCAGGCCTGCCGCTGAACCGCTTTTCAAGCAGATCATCCTGTGTTGCAACGCCCACCGAACAGTTATTGAGATTGCAGTGGCGCAGCATGACGCATCCTAATGCGACGAGCACTGCGGAGCAAAAACCGAACTCTTCAGCGCCGAGCGCAGCGGCGATAGCCACGTCCCTGCCGGTGCGCATCTGCCCGTCTGCCTGGAGCCGTACGCGGGAACGCAGGTCGTTGAGCACGAGGGTCTGATGGGCCTCGGCCAGGCCGAGCTCCCAGGGCAGGCCTGCGTGCTTGATCGAGCTCCAGGGAGAGGCGCCGGTGCCGCCGTCACCGCCGGATATAAGGATCATATCCGCATGGCCCTTGGCAACGCCTGCGGCGACCGTGCCTACGCCTGCTTCCGATACGAGTTTGACGCTGATACGCGCCCCCGGGTTGACGTTCTTGAGATCGAAGATAAGCTCGGCAAGATCCTCGATCGAATAAATATCGTGATGCGGCGGAGGCGATATAAGCGTGACCCCGGGCGTCGTGTACCTGGTCTTGGCGATGACGATGCTCACTTTATGGCCGGGCAGCTGACCTCCCTCTCCGGGCTTTGCGCCCTGCGCTATCTTGATCTGGATCTCGTCCGCGTTCACCAGATAATTGGTCGTCACGCCGAACCTGCCGGACGCTACCTGTTTGATCGCGCTGCGGTAACTGTCGCCGTTGGCCAGCGGCATGAACCGTGCCGGATCCTCGCCTCCTTCTCCGGTGTTTGACCTGCCGCCAAGCCGGTTCATTGCAAGGGCGATGGTCCGGTGAGCGGCGCCGCTGATAGAGCCGAACGACATGGCGCCGGTGGCAAACCGTTTCACGATCGATGCGGGCGGCTCCACCTCGTTGATATCGACGGGCGAGAGCACCTTCCTGAACTTCAACAATGACCGCAGCGTGACCGGATGGCCTGTCTGGTCATTGATGAGCGAGGCAAACTCATCATATTTCCCGGCATTGTTGGAACGCACCGCATCCTGGAGCGCAGCGATGCTCTCGGGATTCCATAAATGGAATTCCCCGTCGCGTTTCCATTGATACAAGCCGCCGCTCGGCAGGATATGGACGTCTGCCGCCGGGCTGCCGGGAAACGCGCTGCTATGACGCATCAGGGTTTCTTTTTCGATCGTCTTCATGTCCGCGCCGCCGATGCGCGATACCGTCCCCTTAAAACAGCGTTCGATCACGTCCGGCCCAAGGCCGAGCGCCTCGAATATCTGCGCGCCCCGGTAGCTTTGCAAGGTCGATATGCCCATTTTCGACAATATCTTGAGCAGGCCTTTATTGACCGCGGATATATAATGCGTGACGGCGGTCGACCATTCCATTTTGAGGGACTCGGCCGCGAGGATATGCGCGACGGTTTCATACGCCAGATACGGATTGACGCAATCAGCGCCGTATCCGAACAAAAGCGCGAAATGGTGCACCTCGCGCGGTTCGCCTGTTTCCAGGATGATGCTGATACGAGTGCGCAACGACCGCTCGGTCAGATAATGATGCACTGCGCCGCAGGCGGCAAGGGCCGGAAGCGCTGCCCGCCTTCTATCCACGCCACGATCGCTGAGGATAATAAAGGTATACCCTTGCCTGATGGCTGCCGCTGCCGCGCGGCAGACACGGGCGAGGGCTTTCTCGAACGCGCCCGCCTGTCGTGCATTGAACAATAATGAAATGGTCTTTGTCCTGAATGAGTTCTGATCGATATGCCGTATTTTTTCCAGTTCTTCATTGGTCAGGATCGGATGGCTGACATACAGCCGGTGGCACTGCTGCGGTGTCTCCTCAAGAAGGTTCATCTCAGGGCCGAGATACGTTGATAATGACATGACCAGCTCTTCCCTGATCGAATCGATAGGCGGATTGGTCACCTGGGCGAACAGCTGCTTGAAATACGAAAACAGGTTCTGGGGGTTCTGCGACAGCACCGCATGCGGGGTATCGTTGCCCATGGAGCCGACCGGCTCCTGTCCGGTCTCAACCATCGGTTTGATGATGATTTTCAGGTCCTCGCGGGTGTAGCCAAAGGCCTTCATCTGCGTCATGATGTCGGAGAGCTTCGGTTTCGGAGGCGCATACGCAAGGTCGTCGAGCTCGCGCATGTTCTCATATATCCAGGCATGATACTGCTGTCTGCCCGATATGACCTCTTTGAGCTCCCGGTCGTCGATGATCCTTCCCGCTTCCGTATTGACGAAAAATATCTTCCCCGGCTCGAGCCTGCCTGACGACAGGATCCGCTCAGCCGGGATATCGAGCACGCCGACCTCGGAAGCCATGATCACGCAATCGTCATTCGTGATGAGATACCGGCACGGCCGCAGGCCGTTGCGGTCAAGGACCGCTCCCACCCTCGTGCCGTCGGTGAACGCGATGGCCGCAGGCCCGTCCCACGGCTCCATAAGGCAGGCGTTATATTCATAAAAGCTCTTGAGTTTGTCTCCCATGAATTTCGACTGCTCCCACGCAGCGGGCAAAAGCATCATCATGACCTGAGCGAGCGGCCTGCCGGACAGGTACAACAGCTCAAAAACATTATCCAGGGTCGCCGAATCGCTTCCGCCGGGCACGATAACGGGCAGGATGCGTTTGAGGTCAGGCCCGAACAGGTTGCTCGCAAGCAGTCCCTCCCGCGCCCTCATCCAGTTGATATTGCCCCTGATCGTATTGATCTCGCCGTTATGGGCGCAATAACGGAACGGCTGCGCGCGGTCCCAGGTAGGAAAGGTATTGGTCGAATACCGGGAATGCACGAGGCACAGGGCGCTTTCGACTGCAGGGTCCTTCAAGTCGACAAAATAGTCTTGCACCTGTTCAGGCATCAACAGCCCCTTATACGAGAATGTCCTGCTGGACAGGTTCGTGATATAAAAACAGCTTTTCTGCGATACGGAAGCGGCCCGGACCGCGTTCTCAACGCGCTTGCGGATGATATACAGCCTGCGCTCAAAGGTAAGATTATCGACGATAACCTCCGCTTTTTTGCGCGGGGATACCGAAGCCCCCTCGGCGATGAATATTTGTTCGATGACCGGCTGCGTTGCTTTTGCCGTATGTCCGATGCCGCGGTCATCGACAGGCACTGTCCTCCAACCCAGAAGCACGGCGCCTTCCTCATGTATGATCTTTTCGAAGATCCGCTTGCACAACCTGCGGTCTTTCGTATGTGCCGGCAGGAATATCAGCCCCGAGGCATAATGTCCGGCAAGCGGCAGGTCTATCGAAAGTTTCAGCGCTTCCTGCGCGAAGAACGCGTGCGGCATCTGGATCAGGATGCCTGCTCCGTCGCCTGTCCGGGGGTCCGCGCCGGTCGCGCCCCGGTGGCTGAGCCTGCGCAGGGCTTCAAGCGCCTGGATAACGATGGCGTTCGATCTTTTGCCTTTGTAATTACAGATAAAACCGACGCCGCAGGAGTCGTGCTCGAACGACGGGTCATACAGGCCCTGAAACGCTTTATTCCCTGATTGACGCTGTTTCATATGCTCTTCCACCGATTGGTATCTATGGATAATTTCCTGATCTTCGCGCGCATCGTATTCCTGTTTATGCCCAGGAGCCGCGCTGCCTTGAGCTGATTGCCTTCGGTCCTGCTCAATACATACTCGATCATCGGCTTCTCGACCGCATCGAGAATCCGCCGGTAGAGGGTACCGCTGTTGTCCGCGCAGCTTGATTCCGCAAGCCCCACGATCTGATCGTGCAGGCTCGCGGCATCGTATTCGGCTTCGTTCTTAATGACCTTGACGATCCGGCCGGAGACATCTTCCTTCATGAGGCCGTATCCCTGTTTTTTCAGGGTATCCGCGAGCACGGCTTTTATCTTATCCTCATCCTTTGATATTACCACGGTCAACATGGACACGTCTCCTCAAAATGTCTCACCCGATGCCTAATATTTCATCAGGCCGGGCGCTAAAAAAACAGGCGCTCATAAAAACCTCGATCGGTTCATATGAACGCCTGTGTTCGAATCCAGCTTATGCGATCCGGCACGCCGGCGTGCCGTCCCGTATATACAAGTAAAAAACAACTCCTGCCGGTAACCTTTTTATTATTTGATGAACAGCATCTCCCGGTATTTCGGCAGGTCCCACATCTCGTCAGCCACGACGCATTCAAGCTCATCGCAATGCCTGCGGATATGTTCCATATACGGTTTGATCTTGTTGAACAAAAGCTCTGCCTTTTTCTCCTCATCCATATCATGCGCCTTTGCAAGCAGTTGCATCATCTCTCTCGTATTATGTCTGACATAATATATCTTGGCAACGACATCCGCCAGATGGCTCTTCTGGTCCGCAAGCGCCTTCGCATCAAGCTTGACCGACTTTTTCAGCGCGGCGATCTTGGCAAGATTATCGCTTAACAGGTTCTGATATTCAAGCCCGGGCGGAACGATGCTGGAATTGACCATCTCGTTGAGCGTATTGGCCTCGATCTCGATCACCTTGCAATACGTTTCGACCCATATATGGTAGCGAGCGACCATCTCTTCTTTGCTCAGGACCTTGTACTTCTCGAAAAGCGCGATGTTCTCTTTTTTGGTCAATGCCCTGAGCGCGTCCACGGTCGAGGCGATATTGGGCAGTTTTCGTTTTGCCGCCTCTGTTACCCAGGAAGGGGAATAATTATTCCCTTCGAAGCGGACCGCTTTTGTCTCTTTGATGATCTCGGCGATGACCTGCAATGCCGCGGCATTAAAATCCATCTTCCCGGACCGTTCCTGGATCCTGTCAGCGACATGATCGAGCGAGTCGGCGATAATGGTATTGATGATCATGATCGGGGTCGATATGTTCTGGGACGACCCCACCGCGCGGAATTCGAATTTCATGCCGGTAAAGGCGAACGGCGACGTGCGGTTACGGTCGGTCGTATCCTTGTTGAACCGCGGCAGCCGCGCCACGCCCAGATCGATGATATCGTGCTTGGAAACCCGTTTCTTCGCGCCCTTTTCGATCGTATTGAGGATCGCGTCGAGCTGTTCGCCGAGGAACACGGACATGATCGCCGGCGGCGCCTCGTTCGCGCCGAGGCGGTGCTCGTTGCCCGCGAGCGCGATGGAAGCGCGGAGCATATCCGCATGCAGATATACGGCGCGCAGGACCGCGGCGAGCATGGCAAGGAACTGCAGATTGTCCTCGGGCGTCTGGCCGGGGTTCAAAAGGTTGTTGCCTTTATTGTCGGCAAGCGACCAGTTCAAATGCTTGCCGCTGCCGTTGACGCCTGCGAACGGCTTTTCATGGAGCAAACACACCATATTATGACGCAGCGCGACCTTTTTCATGACCTCCATAAGGATCAGATTATGGTCGGCGGCAAGGTTCGACTCCTCGAACACGGGAGCGAACTCATACTGATGCGGCGCGACCTCGTTATGCCGGGTCATGACCGGGATGCCGAGCTTATACGCCTCCTCGGCGACCTCGAACATATAATTGACCACCCGCTCCTTGATAGCGCCGAAATACTGGTCCTCGAGCTGCTGGCCCTTCGGGGAGGGAGCGCCGACAAGCGTCCTGCCCGTCATGATCAGGTCCTGCCTGAGATTATAGAAGTTCTTGTCGATCAGGAAGTATTCCTGTTCCGGGCCGCATGTCGAGTAGACCTTCCTGACATCCGCATGGCCGAACAGTTTTAAGAGCCGGATCGCAGACCGGCTGATCGCCTCGTCGGAACGCAAAAGCGGCAGTTTCTTGTCAAGCGCTTCCCCGTGATATGAAATAAAGATCGTGGGGATGCACAGGGTCTTGCCGGAAGCGCTCTCGATGATGAACGCGGGGCTCGACGGGTCCCACGCGGTATATCCGCGGGCTTCGAAGGTGGCGCGGATGCCGCCCGAGGGAAAACTGGACGCGTCGGGCTCGCCCTGGATCAACTTGCTGCCCGAAAACTTCTCGATGACCTTCCCCGGGCCGGTGATGGAAATAAAACTGTCGTGTTTTTCCGCAGTGAGGCCGGTCATGGGCTGGAACCAGTGGGTATAATAGGTCGCCCCTTTTGAGATCGCCCACTCTTTCATCGCATTGGCTATCTCATTGGCCTGCTCGAGCGAGATCACGACCCCCTCGTCCATCCATTTTTTGAACGCCTCGAACGTCTTCTCGGCGATATGCTTCTTCATCGTGCTGATGCTGAACGTATTCTCTGCGAAATACGAAGACACTTTCGCCGGGGACTGATCTTTCTCCAGATCGACCGCCCGGATATTCAGCACGACTTCTTTTCTGATACTCATAAGATCCTCCTTAAGCATTGCACCTAGCCCAAATCGGTATTGGGCCAGTGTTCGCCTGGTGGCGAAGTATTGCGCCACCATGCGCCTTGTGGCGCACAAAAAAAGCGTTCATGCTCGCGGGCTGCGCCCCTGCATATGAACGCCTCTGTTCACGGCTCCGAGCATACAAGTAAAGAAAAACATGCGGTGGTAACTTATTTTTCGTGTTTTTTGAACACCGCGATCAGATCATCGGCTGTTGCGGCACTCGCGAAGTCCTGGCGGAAAACACGGTCGTTGAGCAGGCGCGACAGCGTTGCCAGGAGCTTCAAATACACGTTCAGATCCTGCGGGTTGGTCCCCATCAGAAAAATATGGTTGACCTCGCAGCCGTCGGAGGACTGGAAGTCAATGCCCTGTTTTGACCGGCCGAAGGCGACGACGACCCCGCGGACCGATTGCGTCGGGCAATGAGGGATGGCGACGCGGTTGCCGATGCCCGTCGACCCGAGCATTTCGCGTTCAAGCACATGCTTGATAAAATCCTCTTCGTCCTGCACCCTGCCCTGTTGTGTCAACATATCCGCAAGTTCCCGGATAGCCGTTTCCTTGCCTGCCGCCTTGAGGTCCATGATACAGGACTCTTTCGTTAAAAAATCCGTGAATTTCATTGCTGAGCCGTCTCCTTATATAATGCCTCGACCATGGCGGGATTCTTGACCATCACGACCGGGCACGGACACCGCCGCAGTATGCGTTCTCCTTCGTCGTAAAACACCTCCGTGCGGGATGTCATTTCTTTTAATTCGCCCATGACGAGCAGGTCCGCGCGCAATTCCTGCACCTTGTTGAGCACTTCATCGCTGACCACGCCCTTCATAAGCATGCCCTCGAAGGCGACCCCTTTTTCCTGCGCCATCTTTGCGATGCGCTCCAGGATACCCGCTCCCTGCTGTTCCAGGTCGCGCTCATATACCCTGGCTTCCACGTCCACGAATATGCGGCTTTTCAGAAGGTCCTGGAGCACCTTTTTGTCGACGACGTATAATGCGACAAGCTTGACCGACAGAAGCTTTGCGAGCGCGACGGCATATTTGGCCGTTACCAATGAAGCCGCTGAACCCGCAATCGAAACAACGATCGTGTGTAAACCCATACGCATCAGGCCTCCTGTCCGACTATTGCCGCGCTTTTGCTTTCTTGATCAATTTCAACATGGAAAAACTGTCCCGTGATTCTTCATCGAGGCGGTCGGCGATGTATTTCACCGTTTCATCGTAATACGGAATATATATTTTTTCGAGCGCATTGACCTTGCGGATCGTTTTCTGAGCTTCCCGCGCGAGCCGCAGCAAGGTGATCTTCTTTTCCGCCAGCTGCGCAAGCATGGGAAGCATTGCCTTGAAGCGCTCGATCGTTTCGTCAACATACAGGTTCACGCCGTGGGGGCTGTAATAGGGAGGCCGGTCGTCGATATCGAGCGAAATGACCGGCACGTTCACCCCCATGACCCTGCGCTGAGAGATAGATAATTCGCTTTTGATTGCCACGGCATACGAGACCGCCTCGCACCGCTGCCTGCCCGAAGCCACGACAGCCCGGTCCACGACCTTATACGCCTCGCCGAGCGCGTCATCGACCCGCTTCTGGTGTTCGTCGACGCTGTCGATGATCGCCGTCAATTCCGACAGAAGGATGCGCCGCTTTTCATCGAGCAGCTCAAAGCCTTCACGGGTGAGCGCCAGAGATTTGCGCGTCTTTAAAAGGTTCGTCTTGGTTGCCGCGATATTTACCTTCATCACTCGCTGCGGTATTTGTAATGCCGGTTGATGTCTTCTTCCTTGATCCGGACGAGCTCTTCCCTCGGCAGAAGAGACAGCACGTCCCACCCGAGATCAAGCCCTTCCTCGAGCGTCCTGCGCTCATACGGACCCTGCGACAGGAAACGCTTCTCGAATTCCTCGCCGAACCGCAGATACGCAAGGTCCAGAGGAGAAAGTTCCTCTTCGCCGATGATGGACGCAAGCGCCCGGATATCCTTGACATGCGCGTAGAACATGAACAATTGGCTCGACAGGGACGGATGATCGTCGCGCGTCAATCCGTGCCCGATGTTATCTTTCATCAAACGCGACAATGACGGCAGGCCGGCCACCGGAGGGTATATGCCGCGCGCATGCAGTTCGCGCTCGAGCACGATCTGGCCCTCGGTGATGTAGCCGGTCAGGTCCGGGATCGGATGCGTGATGTCGTCATTGGGCATGGTCAGGATCGGAAGCTGCGTGATGGAGCCGTTGACCCCCTTGATCATGCCGGCGCGCTCATACAGACTTGCGAGGTCGCTGTATAAATAGCCGGGATACCCTTTGCGCGCGGGGATCTCCCCCCTGATCGTCGAAAGCTCGCGCAGCGCCTCGCAATAGTTCGACATATCGGTCATGATGACGAGCACGTGCATATGTTTCTCGAACGCGAGGAATTCCGCGCACGTGAGGGCGAAGCGGGGGGTGAACAGCCGCGCGATCGACGGAGAATCCGCAAGGCTCAGGAATATCGCAACGCGGTCAAGGACCCCGGATTCCTCGAAGCTTTTGATGAAAAAACGCGCCGTGTCATACTTGACGCCCATGGCGGCGAACACGACGCAGAAATTTTCTCCCTTGACCCGGGCCTGGCGCGCGATCTGGGTGGCGATGAGGTCGTGCGGCAAACCGCTGCCTGAAAATATCGGCAGTTTCTGTCCCCGGACGAGCGTGTTCATCACATCGATCGAAGAGATACCCGTTTCGATGATATTCCGGGGATAATCCCGCGCGGTCGGATTGATCGCAAGGCCGTTGACGTCGAGCGTATGCTCGTATAACGGCCGCGGCATCCCGTCGATCGGGTTGCCCAGGCCGTCGAACACGCGGCCGAGAAGCTCTTCCGACACCCCGACGCGCAGCGGTTCTTCCCTGAACCTGACCCGGGAGTTCTTCAAAGACAGGCCGCTGGTGCCGCCGAGGACCTGCACGACCGCCATGCCCTTGCCGACCTCGAGGGTCACCCCGAGCCGGGCTTTTCCGTCCCGGTCGACGACTTCAACAACCTCGTTATATCCGACATTATGGATATTACGGATGACGAATATCGGGCCGACGACCTCGTCGAGACCTGAATATTCACGACCGCTCCGTGCTGTATGCATACATGCTCCTATAATTCTATTTCCGTCAGCGCATCGATGACCCTGCGCGAAAGCTTTTCGAGCGCTTCCAGATCGTTCTCGGTATATGTCTGCTTCATGCGGCTGATCTCCTCGTATACGGGAAGCGCGCGCAATTCCGCGATGCTGATGCCTTTTTTGACCAATTCATCCGCCTTATGGTAGAACGCGATGATCGTCTTGAGCATGAGGAACTGTTTGCGCGCCGAGGAGAACGTGTCGACCGCGTCATAGGAAACCTGCTGGAGAAAGCCGTTCTTGAACAGCACGCATACCTCCAGGACCAGCCGCTGCGCTACCGGAAGCACATCCGGGCCCACCAGCTTCACCACCTGCTGAAGCCGCTGCTCCTTCTGAAGCAGTTCCATGATGGCAAGCCGGAGGGAAAGCCACTCTTTGTCGATGTTGGCATGCCACCAATCCTTGATCTCGTCGATATACTCGGAATAACTGTCGATCCAGCTGATCGAGGGATAATGACGCGAATTCGCAAGGTCGCGGTCGAGCGCCCAGAGGCAGCGCACGAACCGTTTCGTATGCGACGTCACCGGCTCGGAGAAATCCCCGCCCGGAGGAGAGACCGCCGCGATGATGCTGATGGAACCGGTCTGATCGTTGAGGGTGGTAACGCGGCCGGCGCGCTCGTAGAACTCCGCAAGGCGCGAGGGCAGATATGCGGGAAACCCTTCCTCAAGCGGCATTTCCTCAAGCCTGCCCGATAATTCGCGCAAAGCCTCGGCCCAGCGCGACGTGGAATCGGCCATCAACGCCACGTTATATCCCATGTCGCGATAATACTCGGCAAGCGTGATGCCGGTATAGATCGATGCCTCGCGCGCGGCAACAGGCATGTTGGACGTATTGGCGATGAAGATCGTCCGTTCAGACAACGGCCGCTGAGTCCTCGGGTCGATCAGTTTCGGGAAATTAAGAAGCACATCGGTCATCTCGTTGCCGCGCTCCCCGCAGCCTACATAGATGACGATATTGGCATCGCTCCATTTCGCAAGCTGGTGCTGTATGACGGTCTTGCCTGTGCCGAACCCGCCCGGCACTGCCACGCAGCCGCCTTTTGCGATGGGAAAAAGCGTATCGATGACGCGCTGGCCCGTGATGAGCGGCTCGCCGAGGGACAGCTTGCTCTTGATGGGGCGCGGCTTCCTGACCGGCCATTTCTGCGCCATGCGGATATCCGTGTCCGCGCCGTTACCGGATATGCATGCGACCGGATCGGCGACCGTGTAATCCCCTTCGGAGCTTACCCATTTGATCGTGCCGCTGACATCCGGAGGAATAAGTATTTTGTGGCTGATGAGCGGGGTCTCCTGCACCTCTCCGAGCACCGCTCCGGGCAAAACGCTGCTGCCTGCAGAGCACAACGGCCTGAAATGCCATTTTTTCTGCATATCAAGCGGGCTGACGCCGACCCCGCGCGAGATATACGCGCCCTGCCTGTCCTTGATCACCTCGAGCGGCCGCTGGATACCGTCATAGATGTTCCCGAGAAGCCCGGGGCCGAGCTCCACATACAAAGGATACCCTTCGGTATACACCAGGTCCCCTGCCTTGACGGACGTCGTATCCTCATACACCTGGACGTAGGCATATTCGTCCTTGAGATGCACGATCTCGCCGATCAGGCGCTGCTCGCCGACCGCGACCATATCAAGCATCCGCAGGTTCGACGCCGCTTCGATCTCGACGACAGGGCCCACGACCCTGAACACTTTTCCCGCAACGTTTGCCATAATTAAGAAGCCTCTTTCAACAATTCCATATACATATCGTCATACATCCGGTCAAGCCGGGCGGAGAACCGGTTATCATACATCATCCTGCCGTCCCGGGAATGAATGATCACGCCGAGGTCATTGAAATCGCTCTTATCGAACGCCACTTCGCACGGATGATGCACGACCGCGCTGCAGCGGGCGTGCAAAGCCCTGGCGAACTCGTCGGTGAACAGGTGCGCGTCCGCAGCCGCGTAATACACGGTCACCTGCGGCACATCCAGGACCCGTATGCCTTCGACGACTGCCTCGATAAGAAATGCTTCGTATCCGCGGTCCTGGCGCCAGCGGCCCGCACACGCCTTCACCTCGGCAAGGACCTTTTCCACGAACGCCTGTTTGCCGTTCAGGGCAAGCCGTTTCTTCTCAAGGTTCAAAGTCGAAAGCAGCCGGTCCCTGTCCTTTTCGATCTCCTGATCGACCCGGCGCCGCGCCGCTTCCGCGTTCGCGGCAGATCCCTCTTTCGCCAGGGCAACGATCTGCTGCGCCTGGGCCTGTGCGCGCTCGAGTATCTTCCGCGCCTCATCCGCGGCATCCTGGACTATCCGGGCGCAGATCGCCTCCGCGTTCTCCTGATTGGCTGAAGCAACGATATTTTTATTCATTTACATTCCTATGCCGACGAGCTCTTTGAGCAGTTCGGCGGCGCTTTTACGTTTGGATACGCTGCCCCGCGACGGGACCTCCAGCACGAGCGGAAGCGGATCCTTTTCGATATGCGTCTTGATCTCGTCGCCGAGCAAAAACGCCGCCTTCTCGGTAACGAGGATGATGCCCGTGTCCCGGTTCGCGCGTGCTACCTGCAGGGCCTCCAATGCCTCGAGCCTCGTCGAAACTTCCATGGTCTCGATCCCCGCGAGCCTGAAGCCCAGGCCGCTGTCTTTGTCCGCGATGCAAAAAAACGTCATTACACCTTCCCGAGGATCATGATAGCGATGATCAATCCGTAGATCGCAATACCTTCCGCAAGGCCGACGAAGATAAGCGCGCGGCCCGCCATTTCCGGTTTTTCGCTCACCGCTCCGACCGCGGCCGCGCCGACATAGGCGACGGCAATGCCCGCCGCAAGGGCGCTCAAGCCGGTCGAGATCGCCGCGGCGAGGAACGCCCAGCGCGTCACCGACGGATCAGCTGCTGATGCCGCTTCCTGCGCAAACGCGCGATCGAACGCGCAGAGCGCCAGAAATGCGGTTACCGAAAGCGCTGCTGCGCACAACTGCTTCTTTGTTACGTTCATGCCTTCCTCCTCCTGGATTAAACGGACAACGGTTTATATACGGATTTACCCGCCATAAAGAACTTCGAGAAAAACTCGTAATAATTGAGCCTTACCGACTGGATCGCGACCACGAGCCCTTCGAGCGCGACCGCGAGGACATTCCCGAGGATCAGGACGATCCACGACAGCACATCGCCGGTTGAGCCTTCCGTATGCACGATCTTTGCGAGGTCGAATATCGCGATGAACAGGCCCGTATGCGCCAGCGCGAACGCGGCAACGCGGATGAACGACACGGTATTCGCCAGGTACCCCATGAACACTTCCAGTATGCCCACGAGGCTTTCCATGAACGATTCCATCAGATGGCTGTATTTCCTTTTCGCCACGCAGTCCACAAGCGGATACAGGAATAATGCCAGGACTCCCCCCAGGATCACGAGCGAATAATACGCCGGGATCTGCGTCTTTGAGATAAAAAGCTTGCTGACGAGGCCGATGGCTGCCCAGTATATGATCCCGCCGATAAGCCCGGCCTTGTCGAACAGCACCTTGACGTAATCCCGGTCCCGGAGCGCATTGACGACATTGATCAGGATGCCCAGCGTGATCATACCGATGCCCAGATAAATACTGATCTTGAACACCTCCATGATGTTCTCGATCGGCTTGATCCAGACTGACGGGAATTCAACGCCGAAAAAACTGCCGTAGAGCCCGCCGAACAAGCACGCGCTTGCGCCGGAATATAAAAGCAGCGCCTTGGTATGCCGCAGCCCCTCGGAAGCTTTTCTCCTTCCCAGAAGCAGGCTGACCATGACGAGGACCGCGCCGTGGCCGATGTCGCCGAACATGGCCCCGAACATGATGAGGAAGCTGATCGCGACGAAGATCGTCGGGTCCACGGTGCCGTAGCGGGGGATGCCGTATGCCTCGATGAGCATATCGAACGGCTTCAAAACAGCGCCGTGGCCGAACTTCACCGGCACGTCTTCCTGCGCGATCGCCATTGCTTCCGGAGGCTGTGATTCGACATACGAGATCCCGCTGATGGACTTTATCGCGCGCACGACCTTTTCTTTATCCGAAGCCGGGACCCATCCCGCAAACAGCGCGGTCTTGTCCGTCAGGCACGAATACCGTTTCGCCTCAAGAAGAGATCTATTCAGCCGCACCGCCGCATGAATCGCGGCGATCTCCGGCTCATGCCGGCCGGCAAGGTCCCGGATCCGGTCGTTCAGGCCGGCGATCTTTTCTTTATACTCCTCGATCTTGCGGACAAGCTTGGCCTGCGCCTCTTTTGATACATCGGCGACCTCCCGGGGATAGGCGATCTCTTCCCATCCGACATCGCGCAGGACCTTGTTGAGAAGCGCCCGGTCCCGCCGCAGGCCGATGACCATGGCGAGGACCTTCGTGCCCTCCGTGCGGAACGGATACATGACGTGCGGGATGTCGGCAAGGCTTTTTTCCAGCACCGGCGCGTTCTTCTCCTCAAGCTTACCCGTCGATACTTCAAGAAAAGAATACAGAGAACTGCGGCGCGGCGAGAACGGCATGTAATCGCGCACGTGCGCCAGGATCGACTGATCGGTCGCCATCTGATGCTCGATCTCTTCCCTGCTGTCAATGATCGTCTTGACCTGTTTCTCCACGGAATCGAGGAACTCCCCTGCAGCGGCATAGGAAAAACTGCCTATATCGTGCCGGGCGGCCTGAACAAGTTCCAGGCCCATTCTCCGGGAGACTTCGCGTATGCGCAACTGCAACGCATCGCATACCGCCAGGTCTTTATCGATCTGGAACGACGAAAGCGACTGCAGCGTATCTTCGATATTGCGCAGGTCCACCGGATGGAACACGCCGAGCGCAAGAAGCCGGGACGCGGCCTCCTCGGCCTTCTCTTTCAGGACGACAAAACTGACCAGCTCCATAGGAACAGGAGTTATCATAGGCTCAAGAGAGGCGCGATCTCTTCCTTCTGCCACCCGTATTCTTTTGCATGGAGGAGCGAAAGCACGTTCCTGGTCTCTTTCTGCTTCAGGACCAGATACCCCATGACCGTTCCGATGGTGAACGGAAAACCCGACAATGCCAGTTTCACTTCCCGCAAAAGCACCTCATAGAGGAAATTTTCAATGAGCATCACATTATCCTGCGCGAGGTCCTTGATCCTGGCATACGGCCCGAGCGACACGGATTCCACGACCTTCGCCAGGCCGTCGGTCGTGTAATATTTCCTGACCTCGTCCTTATGTATCCACTGGCCGCCGGGGATGAACCATTCGAGCATCTCGCCGATGCCCAGCGAATAATATTTGCGCAGGCGGATCAGCCAGTTGATGTTCTCGATATCCACCTCGATGCCGAGGATCCTCGACGCGACGGCGCGGTCGACCGAAGAGAACTTCGCGATGCATGCGATCAGGCGCTCGTAATAATCGACGTCGAGCGCCGCCTCGAGATAAAAGGACGATCTGCGCTCCTTATAGGCCTGGCGCGCCTTCATAAGCGCGTTCTTGTACGGCGTGTGGTCGAGCAGAAGAATGAACTCCTCTATATGCTGGGCGGCTGCCAGTTTGGCAAAATCGATCTCATAACAGATCCTGCCGGGGATCACGTGATCGTGCCAATCCACCGGCAATTTATGATGCCAGATGCGCAGTATGACTTTGAGTTCTTCAAGCTCGTACCGCTGGCGCACCAGTTCCACGAACGCACGCTCCGCTTTGCCTGATAGCGCCGCTTCGACCTTTGCGTACACCGCAAGGTCGTATTTAATAAACGCCTTCTCAAGCACCTCAAAGCTATAGCCCTTCTGCAGGCCGGCTACGACACCCTCATAGGGAGTTTTTTTCAGGATCTCAAGACAGGCATATTGATCGGCTGCTTCGGTGAGCTGGCCGAACAGGACAGGCTCAAGCAGGGAGGAACGCATTGCCCTGATCTTCGCATTCGCAAACGCATATTTGGCTAACTGGCGCATACGGGCTACTCTTCGAAGGATGTGATACGGGTGAACAATGCATGGGCAATGGCAGGTATATCCTTTGCGCGGCGCTCGACCTGTGCGGCAACCTCGTCGCGGACCTTCTGCAGTTCCTGATCCTTCTGCTTCATAAACTCTTTTTGCGACTCCCGGCGTTTCTTTTCCAGATCGCTGTCAGCCTCAGCCGCACTGCGGCTGAGGATATCCTGCGCTTCTTTCCGGGCCTGCTGGATAACGCCGTCAGCCGAACGCTGCGCCTTTTCGATCATTTCCTGCGCGTGACGCTCCTGTTTGAGTATTCTTTCAACGATATCTTTCATATATTCTACCTGTTGGCATGCCATAAGTTAGGAACCAAAAAGCACCGGCATATTTTATGTATTATATCCCGGTGCTTCCGGCATGTCCAATGTTTTCTTTGTTGAGTCTAAAGCGCAGCGTCTCCTTTTTCTTCGGTGCGGATCCGGATCGCGGTGTCCACAGGGCTGACGAATATCTTACCGTCACCGATCTCCCCGGTCTTTGCGCCTTTGATCAACACGGCGACTATCCGGTCAGCCTCGCTGTCCTTCACGATCACCTCAACCTTGCTTTTGGGCAGCAGATCGACCCTGTATTTTTCGCCCCTCCACTGCTGGGTAATGCCCTGCTGCTTGCCGTGGCCGATGATCTCGGTGATCGTGATCCCGGTGCAGCCCGCTTTCTCAAGCGCGCTGCGCACTGTATCAAGTTTTTCAGGCCGTATAATGGCCTCTATCCGTTTCATGGTCCTGCCTCCTTTTGAGCTATTCCGCTTTCCCAAGATAGGAATAAGCCGGTTTTTTGCTTAAGAATTCGGGGTACGCGGCGTTGCCGTGCTCTCCGATATCAAGGCCTTCGATCTCCTCCTGCAGCGTGACGCGCAATCCCATCGTCGCTTTTATGATGAGCCACGCGGCCAGGGAAATGCCGAAAACATAAACGGCGACGCTCAGGACCCCGGCCGATTGCGACAGCAAAAGTTTTGCGCCTCCGCCGTAGAAAAGACCGTTGCCGGTGGCTGTGCCGGTGAGTTTATCGACTGCGAAAAGGCCGACCGCAAGCGTCCCGAATATGCCGTTGACCAGGTGCACGGAAAGCGCGCCCACCGGATCGTCGATCTTTGCCCGGTCGAAGCCGATGACGGAAAGAACGACGAGGAGACCTGCGATAAGGCCGATGACGATCGATGCTCCGACGGTAACGAACGCGCACGGCGCGGTGATGGCCACCAGCCCCGCGAGGCAGCCGTTGATGGTCATGCCCAGGTCCGGCTTTCCCAGCAATATCCACGACAGGATGGTCGAGCTCATGATCGCCGCAGCTGCGGCCGTATTCGTGGTCACCGCAACGTGGCTGATCGCAAGCGGGTCCGCGCACATCGTGGAACCTGGATTGAACCCGAACCAGCCGAACCACAGGACGAACGCGCCGAGCGTTGCGATCGAAAGGTTATGGCCGGGAATAGGGTTCATCTTGCCGTTGACGTACTTACCGAACCGCGGCCCAAGGACCAGGATCCCCGCCAGCGCAGCCCATCCGCCGACAGAGTGAACGACGGTCGAGCCGGCGAAATCGAACATGCCTTTTGTTGCGAGCCACCCGCCGCCCCAGACCCAGTGGCCGACCACCGGGTAGATGAACGTGACCATAATAAAGGAAAAAACGATGAACGAGACGTATTTGATCCGTTCGGCAACCGCGCCTGAAACGATCGTGGCTGCGGTGCCGGCAAAGACCAGCTGGAAGAAGAACTTGGCAAACAGCGGCACGCCGGTCCAGGAGAGCGCCGAATAGACTCCTTGGTACGCCGTGCCGGTCGCCGGAGAATTATCCAGCCCGCCGAGCATCAGCAGGCCTTTGAGGCCTATAAAAGGATTGCCGTCCCCGAACATCAGCCCCCATCCGAGGAACAAGAAACCCAGGCTCGATACCGCAAACACAATGAAGTTCTTCGAAAGGATGTTCACGCAGTTCTTTGCGCGCGCGAATCCCGACTCCACCATCGCAAACCCCAGGTTCATGAAAAACACCATTTTCGCGGTGATCAGCACCCATATTGTATCAACTACCACCTTATCAAGCATACGATCCTCCTTTTTCCGTCATTACAAACCTGTGTCCCCGCTTTCGCCGGTCCTGATGCGGACTGCCTCTTCTATTTCCGAAACGAATATCTTTCCGTCGCCGACCATGCCGGTGCGCGCCGCAGCCACGATCGCATCCACGATGTTTCTTGCATCGCGGTCATGCACCACCACTTCGATCTTCGTCTTGGGCATGATGCCCACGCGGTATTCCTCGCCCATGATCTTCTGGACCGTGCCGCGCTGATTGCCGTGGCCGTCGACCTGTATGAGCGTCAGCCCGGAGCAGCCGGCAGCCTCCAGCGCCCGGCGCACCGCCTTCACTTTCTCAGACCTGATGAACGCCTCGATCTTCTTCATGACGTTCCTCCATTTAAAACGAGTATGCGGCGATAACGCCCGTGTAAAACCGGTCGTTCTGATCACCGTCGTCCGACGACGTCACATCCCCGACGGGGATCATATAGTTGATATTCGGCATTATGCTCAGGCTTTTGGTCAAAGGGATTTTCAGCCCCGCGCTCATCCCGATGTCCCCGCCTTTTCCGTTGATGAAAAGTTCATGGTTATACCCGTAATGGCCTGCCAATTCAACGCTCATTGCAAGGCCCCCGGCCTCCAACGGAAGGCTTTTGGCAACGTTGATCACGGTATAGGTGCCCATACCCCCGCCGTCCTCCTGTGTGCCGTAATCGCGGTACAGAAAGATCGACGGAGCAAGGAAAACCTTCGGCAGGGTTATACCCGCATAGAATTCCCTGCTGAATGTCTTTGGCGCGCCGTCTGCCCCTGTCTGATCAGGAAAATCGTAATAGGTATGGCCGAAAGAAATGCTTATCATATCGAGGTCATACGTATAATCCACGATATAATCGAATTCATCGGACGCGCGGCTGTCCCGGTTCTCCATATCCTTGCTTGTCCAGAATTTGCCTGTTACCTTGCCCAGCGGCGTTGCAGGCCCGGCGACATAGAGCCCTGTCTGGACAACCGGATCGCCGTCAAGCAGCATCCCGCGCCAGAGATATTCGCTGTAATACGCCGTGTCCCCGCTGGCCGCGATCCCCAGGTCGGTAAAAAGGCCGTCGCTTGAGGCAAATGCTTTCGAAAATAAAAACATGCACATCGCAACCGCCGAGATCGCGCAATACTTTTTCATCTTTCCCTCCTTTAAATAAAACAGGCGCCTTACAGGATCCGCCCATGGGACCAATAAGACGCCGGTGTCTCGAATGAATTGCCGTCAAAAATGATTAAGCGTCCTCATTCTCCGAGAACGCTCTCATCTTCCACACATCACTGTGTTGTCCGACTACACGTATACAAGTAAATTAACCGAACTACTGGTAACAAGAATCTTTTAATCTGTTGGTATCCCCTGTGTAGGGGGTGTCAGTCGCTCAAACAGGATACCTGACGTTAAATAGGTTTTACGTCAGTATCCCGCCTCTGCGGGAACTCGCTTTGTGACACCCCCTACACAGGGGATACCCGTAGCCTAATCGAGATGTTTACGGCATTTCTTCTCGATATCCCGCCGCATTTTGATGACGCGCACGTGGGAAATGCCTGCGCGCCTGCCGATCTCGCGGGTGCTCAAACCTTCGGCGAACAACGGAAGCAGTTTCTTCTCCTTATCGCTCAAGCCGTTATTATAGATCGCCTCGACGAGCATGCGCGCGTTCAGAAACGAGAAATAGTCGTTTGAGGCTCCCTCTCCGGGCGCTCTGAGCGAGTCCAGAAGGCCCGCGTGATCAGGCCCGCCTGGTTCATCCAGGCTGACCGGCCTGACCTTATCGAGCGCGGTGCGCATATAGTTCTTCAGGTGGAAATAACAGCCCTGCAGTATATAACTGTCTGTTTTATCAGAAATGGTCCCCGCGTTATATTCCTTCCAGAGATGCAGCAACGCCTCCTGATACAGGTCTTCATTGTTGAAATAATATCCCTGCCAGTGGACTTTATAGGCAATACCTTTCAGCGCGGGGTTCAACCGGCCGATCAACTGTTCAAAGGCGTTCATCAAGCACCTCCGGGTAAATAAAAAAGCCCAGGCCGTCCCGCCGTTACGGGACAACCTGGACTGCAACGTCCATGAAACAAAAAAGTCTTCCGGCATACATTGCCAGAAGACTTCACTGTCTCTGTGCTTCCTCGATTACGCTATAAGTATACCACGCTGCTGCGACCTGTCAAGTACAATCGTCGGGATTGTCCCTGTGAGAGATGTGTCACAAAGCGAGTTCCCGCAGAGGCGGGATACTGACGTAAAACCTATTTAACGTCAGGTATCCCGTTCTCGCGACTGACACATCTCTCACAGGGACAATCCCAGCAATTATACAAGCCCCTGGTCCAGCATCGCGTCGGCGACTTTGACAAAACCGGCGATGTTGGCGCCTTTGACGTAGTTGACGGTCTTGCCTTCTTTGCCGAACTTGACGCAGGATTCGTGGATCCTGATCATGATCTGATGCAGTTTTTCATCCACTTCCTGCCGTGTCCAGGATAAACGCTGGCTGTTCTGAGACATTTCAAGGCCGCTTGTGGCAACGCCGCCCGCGTTCGATGCCTTGCCGGGCGCATACAGGATCTTGGCTGCCTGGAACACCTTGACCGCTTCGGGGGTGGACGGCATATTGGCGCCTTCGGCAACGCACGCACAGCCGTTCTTCACGAGCTTCTTTGCATCGGCCTCGTTGATCTCGTTCTGTGTGGCTGACGGGAACGCCATATCGCATTTCACGTCCCACGGCGTTTTTCCGTCGACGTATTTACAGTTGAACTTGTCGGCATATTCCTTAATGCGGCCGCGCCTGACGTTCTTCAGTTCCATGACGAACGCAAGCTTCTGCTCGCTGATGCCGTCTGCATCGTAGATATACCCGTTGGAATCCGACAGGGTGACGACCTTGGCGCCGAGCTGCAGCAGTTTCTCGACCGTATACTGGGCGACATTGCCGGACCCGGAAACCGCGCAGACCTTGCCTTCGATCGACTCGCCTTTGGTGCGAAGCATTTCCTGCGCAAAATACACGCAGCCGTAGCCGGTCGCTTCCGGACGGATCAGGCTGCCGCCCCAATTGAGGCCCTTGCCGGTCAGGACACCGGTAAACTCATTGCGCAGCCGTTTATACTGGCCGAACAGAAAACCTATTTCGCGGCCGCCGGTGCCGATATCGCCTGCGGGCACGTCCGTATCAGGCCCGATGTAACGCACGAGTTCTGTCATGAAACTCTGGCAGAACTTCATGACCTCGTTATCCGACTTGCCCTTTGGGTCGAAGTCTGAACCGCCTTTTGCCCCGCCCATAGGCAGCGTGGTCAGCGCGTTCTTGAACACCTGCTCGAACGCGAGGAACTTCAGGATACCGAGGTTCACGCTCGGATGCAGCCGTAATCCGCCTTTATACGGGCCGATCGCGCTGTTCATCTGAATGCGGAAGCCGCGGTTGATCTGCATCTGCCCTTTATCATCAAGCCACGGGACGCGGAACATGATCACCCGCTCAGGCTCGACCATCCGCTCAAGTATCTTTGCCTCAAGATACCGGGGATGCTCTTCGCAATACGGCATGACCGATTCCACAACCTCCCTGACCGCCTGATGGAATTCAAGCTCGCCCGGATTCTTTGCCACCACCTTTGAAACGAATTCTTCTACTCTTTTGGACATCCTTCCTCCTTTTTGACCACGTTCTGCCTGTATTTTAGGCACGGTAAACAAAAAAAGACGCCATGATAATACATAGACGTCTTTGTCTTAACATACGGATTATAACACGGTAGACCTGCTTGTCAAACCTTTTTTAATCTTGGGGACGGTTCTCTTCGAGAACCGTCCCCAAGATTTTCCAGGATCTTATCTGCCGCTGCCAGGACTTCTGCAACAGTAATCGCTGAAAGGCACGCAAAACCCCTGGTGCAATCGTGGGCAAGGCATACGGCGCAGCCGGCGTCTTTATGCAATACAACGCTGTTCTTATTCACCGGGCCCCACCGCCGCGGGCTGATACCCGGCTGGTTCCTGCCGAATATCGCGATGACCGGAACGCCGATCGCTGCCGCAATATGCATGGGGCCGGTATCTGCGGATATGACCAGGCTGCTCCGTCTGAAAATGCTCGCTGTCTCCGGAATAGGCGCCTTATCGATGCAATCTACGGCGGACGCGTTCATGTGCTTGATAACGCTTTGAGCGGTTTTTTTGTCGAGGCTGTCCGGCCCCGCGAGCACGACGATCTTACGGCCCTGCCCTGCCAGGGCATCGGCAACGGCAGCGTACCGTTCAGGCGGCCAGATCTTCGAAGGGCAGCTTGCGCCGGGATTGATGACAATAACGCGGTCTGACTGCCTGATGCCTGCGGCGCGGAACAGATCATCCGCCCACTTTTCAGCGCGCCGGTCGCACGGCACGAAAAACTCTTTTTCCCGCGGCTCGATGCCGAGCGTGCGCACCATATCAAGCGCATAATCGCTTTCGTGTTTTTTGCCAAACTGTTTATCGTGGATTATGCGGTCGGTCAACAGAAAGCCCATCTTACGGTTGTAGCCGATGCGCCGGGGTATCCCGCTCAAAAACGCTATCACATGATCCCTGTTCGTCGGATGCAGGACAAGCGCACAATCAAACCGCTTTTGTCTCAGGCCGCGGATAAACCGGAAGAAACGGCATATATTCCTGTCGCATTCTTTCTTATCATACGCGATCACTTCGTCGATATACGGATTAGCCTCGACAACGGCCCGCGTATACGGCCGCACGAGCGCCGCAAGATACGCGCCGGGATAGTGCATGCGCAGTTCTCTGAACACCGGCGTTGACAGGACAAGGTCGCCCATGCGGTCGGTGCGCACGACAAGGATCCGTTTAACGGCAGCTTTCTCCGGGCCGGGAGGAACCGGGCCGACGGCCGGTTCCTGCGCGAGCAATACGCCTGCCTGCCGGAAAACGTCGTCGACGGTGACCAGGCGCAAACACGCCAGCGTTCCGAAACGGCATTGCGCCTTACAGCACGGCCGGCAGAATATCTCTTTTTTTACCACGGCTGACCGCCGCGACCACGGGCGGTATTTTCTGTCGTCGGTCGGGCCGAAAACCGCCGCGACCGGAATATCCAGATAACTGGCCAGATGGGAATTGGCGCTGTCATTGGTGATCAAAAGCGCTGCCCGTTGTAAAAGCGCTGCGGTCTGGGAAAGGGTCGTCTTTCCCGTCAGATCGGTCACCGCACTCCTGCACTGCTGCAGAATGCTTGAGCTGACTGCCGCATCAGCCGCATCTCCGATCAAGACGATCCGTACCCCGTATGCTTCGGTAAGCCTGTCGGCGAGAGCGGCAAACCGCTCGCCCGGCCATTGCTTGGTCGCGCTACGGCTCCCGGCAGATACGATCACGATCCTGTCGGCATCGCCGATACCGTTCTTCGCAAGCATGTCAGCCACCGCGTGCCTGTCTGCGTTGAGAACCGGCAACGATACGCGCGGACCCGCGGCTTGACCGCGGATACGCACAGCCGCCGCCCTGGCCAGATGGACATCCTTCATGTGGCTGACGGGGCAAAACGGCGATCTGAAACCGCACACCCGTATGACGCCCGGCAAAAAAAAGCTCAAAAGGCTGTTGCGCATATCGACGGCCATATCGAACTTCCTGCCGGCCAGATCAAAGAACAAACGAAGTTTCGCTGCCGCCGGAGCATGCTTATCGTACACCACCAGATCACTCACAACGGGATTATATTCGAACAGCTCGCGCGGCCGGGGGCCTGATAATACCGTGATAGCGGCCCCGGGATATCCGGCTTTCAAAAGATCCAGCACCGGCAGCGTCAGGATGCAGTCGCCGATATTGCTCAGGGTGATGAACAGTATTTTACGTATTGGACGCACGGATAGCGGACCTCACGGCAGCACACACATCGTCGACGGATATCGCCTTCATGCATTGGTTATCGCGGCAACCGGCTTCATAACAGGGGATCGCGCAGCCGGTGTCTTTTCGCACGATCACCGCGCGGTCAGGCGGCACCGGCCCGGTCAACCGGGGGTCGGTGGGGCCGAAGAGCGCGACGATCCGGGGCGTCCCGGCGGCATTTGCGATATGAAGCGGCCCTGAATCTGCGCTGATAAAGACCGAAAGCCGAGGGCACAAGGCGGCGAACTGTTTCAGAGAAAGCGCCCCGCAGGCGGATACGGAACCCGAATTCATTGATGACCGGATCTGTTCTGCTAACGTCTTGTCTTCGGGGCTGCCGGTAAAGATGATCTTCGCCCCGTACTCCGCGACAAGCCGGTCCGCAAGCGCGGCAAAATTTTCTTTCGGCCACCGCTTCGGGCCCCAGTTGCCGCCGGGGTTCAGGCCGATGATGACATCCCGCACATGAATGGCGTTCCGGCGCAAGAACTCATCAACCTCCCTGCGGTCCTGTTCGCCAAATGCCAGATCCGCAAAACGGTCTTTTACCTCAAGCCCGGCGCCGGCGATAACGCCCAGATAATAATCCACGCGGTGGACCGCGCGGATGTCGGGAGGGCGGATCCGCCCGGTCAGCAGGAACACGCGCTTTGCGGTCGTATAACCGATCCGCTCTTGTATGCCCGCCGCCCACGCGATGAATGCGCGCGTCATGGACCGGTGAAGGAGGAATATCGCGTCAAACCTTTTTGCTTTCAGCATCCGGATGAACGCGCGCGTTCCGGCAAAGCCTTTATGCGCGCCTTTTTCGTCGAAGATGATGATCTCATCCAGATACGGATTGCCTTCGAGGACCGCGCGGCAGCGGGGCGGGATGATACAGGCGATGTGACTGTCAGGATAGTTGCGGCGGACATTCCTGATAACGGCAGTGGAAAAAAGAACGTCTCCGAGCCAGTTCACATTGAATATCGCGATGCGTTCCCTGTTCTTCTTCATGCATGCCTCTGCCGGCAGGCTTTGGCCCGCCTCATTTATGCCTGTGTTCGCGGATAAAATTGTAGTATCCTGTCGTTTCGAACCAGAAAATGAACAGATTCGCCGCATTCTCGGATATACGCAGACGCTTGAGCGCGAACACATCGCTGCTGGAGAAGGTCTTTCCCGGATTCGTCACCACAGCCGCCCCGTATCCCGCATCGATGACCTTCTGGCGCACATCATCATTCAGGCGCCCGCATGGATAGGAAAAAGTCCTGACGGGCCTGCCGAGCGACCGCTCGAGGGCGTTTTTGGAGCCGAGTATCTCGTTGACCAGTTCGGGCGGCGAGGTAATGCACTCGAGGAACGGGTGGCTGAGCGAATGGCTGCCGAACGTAATAAGCCCGGAATCCCGCATTTCTCGTATCTGGCCCCAATTAAGCTTATCCGGCTTGCCGATATCATTGACGATGAGAAAGATCGTCGCCGGCAGGCCGTATTTCTTGAGTATCGGATACGCGTACAGATAATTATCTTCATACCCGTCGTCGAATGTCAATACGAGCGCTTTGCGGGGTAACTCCCTGCCTTCCTTGATCAAGGCCGCGGCATCATGAAGCGGCAGGACCGTATAGTTATTCTTTTTTACAAAACGCATCTGGCGGTCGAACGCATCGACCGATACGATAAGCCGGTTGCCTTCAGGCACCACGGGCTTTACCGAATGATACATCGCGATCGGCAGCACATATTGCGCGCGGATAAAAATTACGAGGATCGCCGCTCCAATGCCGATGCCGCCCCATATGATCAGTTTCTTTTTCTTAAACATTCCCGGTACACCTCCTCGGTGCGCAAAAGCATTTCTGCCTGCGAAAAATCGCGATTGATAAATATATGCGCATTCTCCCCCATGCGCCGGGCGCTTTCCGGGTCCGACAGAAGCTGACCGATCGCAAGCGCCAGGCCTGCCGGATCGGCAGGTTTCACAAGCAGCCCCGTGGTGCCTGCGCGGATAAGACTCCTGATACCTCCGACGTCCGAGCCGATGCACGGCAGGCCCGCAGCCATCGCTTCCATAAGGCTCAGACCCAGGCCTTCCTTGAGCGACGGCAGCACGTATACGTCCATGACGGAAAGCATCCTCGCCGTCCCGGGGACCGTCGGAATAAAAAAGACGCTCCGCTCTATTTTCAAAGCGCTGACAAGATCCTTGAGCCGCCGCTCCATCGGCCCTTCCCCGACGATCAACAACTGCGCATCGGGATGCCTGTTGAGCACGAGCTTCATTGCGTGGATGAGATACTGATGGCCTTTCACGTCGGAAAGCCGGGCGATCAGGCCCACCACCGGGCCGTCAGCCAATCCGATCGATGCACGCAACGCCCTGCGTTCATCCGCCGTAATATCGCGCGCTGCGGCGAAAAAAGGGACGTCGATGCCGTTATGCACGAGCCTGATCATCCGCTCGCCGATGCCCAGGTCGAACACCAGATGCTCTTTCACCTGCTCGCTGACGGCGATGACCGTATCGCCCCAGCAGGGGAACAGCATCCGCGACAGCCGGCGCGTAAAAAACCCGTGGCAGGTCGTGACGTGCGGCGCGGCGATACAACGCTGCATCAGACAGCCGAGCACCTGGGTAACACGGGTCTGCGAATGGATGATGTCGATATGCCGGTGGCGCAGCTGGCGCGCAAGCAAGAGCGCGGACATGCCGAGCTTGACGGCATTGAGCTCCGATTTGGTCCTGATCGGGATCCGCAGATGGATGATGCCCTGCGTCGAAAAACGGATCGCCGCATCGCCGCCGCTTGAAGCCACATATACCGTATGGCCGCGGCTGCGGAAACCCTGGGCAAGCGTCAGAAGATAACTCGTGATGCCGCCGACGTTCAAATGGGTCGTCAGATAAAGGATGTTCATCGATCAGGACGACTGCCTGCCGGCTGTTCGAGCCATGAGCTGCTCGATCGCCTGCAGCACTTCCTCGGGAGTGATCAAGCGCATGCATCTGCGATGAGCGCATTTCGACTTGTAACAGGGGCTGCATGCCAGATTTCTGCGGATGACCGCGTAATAGTTCGCCGGCGGCACGTGCCGCTCGGGGTTCGTGGGGCCGAAAAGCGCCACGAACGGAGTATCCATGCACGCCGCGATATGAAGCGGGGCCGAATCGCCCGATATGTAGACCGCGCATTCTTTGATCAAACAGGCAAGCTGGTTGATGGTGAAACGTCCGCACGCATCGATCAGCTTCAGGTTCTTCACGCTCTGGCACAGCATTGCGGCAAGACTCGAATCGGTCTCGGTGCCGGTAATGACGACCCTGATGTCGCGGCGGCCGAGCTCTTCGCACAGCCGGATGATATGCTCCACAGGCCAGACCTTGGATTCCCACCGCACGCTCGCGGAAATGTTGATCCCGACGAGCTTCTGGTTCTCCGCCAGCCACTGGCCCTTCAGGAAATCCTTCACCGCTGCGGCATCCTGTGCCGTCGGAAAAAGTTCAAGATGGGGATCGCGCAATTCGATCCCGAGCGGCTTGAAGATCCTGAACTGATGCGCGACCGGGTCCAGAACGGTTTTATCGTCTTTTACGCCGTGATTGAGCAGAAAACCGAATTTATTGTTCGCATACCCGTAGCGGTCAGGCGCGCAGGTGCACAATGCCAGAAGATGCGACCTGCGGTTATTCTGAAGGTCGATGACCATGTCGAAATGGCGGCTGCGCAGGCGCGACGCGAGCCCCCAGAACCCCCCGATGCCCTTGTCCTTGTTCTTCAGGTCGCACACAAGCAATTCATCGATGTGCGGACTGCGGGCAAGGATCTCTTTGTATGCAAGGCCGACCAGGAACGAAATATGATAGTTGCCCGGCGGGAATTTCCTGCGGAGCGCACGAACGGCCCCGGTCGAGAGTATGATATCGCCGATCGAGCTGAACTTCATGACGAGAATATTGAAATGCGACATCGCTTCCTCATATACCTCAAGCGTCCTGCGCACCATAAGGTCGACGGTATAACGGTCTTTGACCTTCTCATACGCGGCACGGGCCAGGGAACCGGCTAATTGCCTGTCCTGAAAGATCTTCACCGCTGCGTCGGCCATGGCCCGGGGATCCGCGGGCGGGACCAGAAGCCCCGTGACCCCGTCCTCGATGATATCCACGACCCCTCCCACGGCAGTGGCGACCACGGGCACCCCGGCAGCCTGGGCCTCGATGATGACCCTGCCGAAGGCTTCCTGCGTCGTTGTCGCAAGGACCAGAAGGTCGAGATGGGACACGATCTCGGGGATGTCTGTCTGCGTGCCGAGAAACTCGGTGCAATGGGACAACCCGAGCCCGCGGGTCAATACCTTGACCTGTTCTTTGTATCCTTCTTTTGACGAAGGCGCATCACCGACGATCCAGACCTTCAGGTCCCGTATGCTCCGGGAGGCCTTATGCATGGCCTTGATAAAATCAAGGTGGCCCTTGATGGGAGTGATCCGGCCGATGATCCCGACATTGAACTCTTTTCTCCGTTTTTTCGCGGGATCCGTAAATTTGAATTTTTCGACCGCGACGCTGCGGGGAATAAGCCTGATGCGGTCGCGCGGCACACCGAAATCCTCGATCATATGCCGGCCGATAACGTTCGACGGCACGATCACCCGCTTGCCCCAGCCCATGCAAGAGCTGAAAAAATGCTTTTTATAATAGCCGTGGCAGGTCGTGATGAAAACGCACCGGGTGCGCCGGGCGGCGAAGAACGCGCTCCACGCCGGGGCGCGGCTGCGCGCATGCACGATGTCTATCTTCTCTTTGCGGATGATCCGGGCTATCTTCGGGATCATCGATATGATGCAAAAAACCGATTTACGGTGCACCGGCAGCTGGTAGTGAACGGCCCCGGCGGCGACAAGGTCCTTGACCATTTCTCCGCCGTTGGAAATGACCACTGCCTTATGGCCTCCGGCAGCCAGGCGCCCGGCCAGATCCACCGTGCCCCGTTCAACGCCGCCGACCCGCAATTCAGGAACTACCTGCAGAACATTCATAATATCTTCCTTAAACCTTCAATAACCGGCTGTGCATCATTGAGGCGCCTGCGGCCGGGTTGCTTGCGCCATATCTGCGTGATCACGCTCTTCATCGTGGCCGGCGGGGCGAGGTGAATGAATCCGCCGCGCTCAAGATCGGCCAGCACAGCCCGGTGCTTGCGGGACAGTCCCGGCGCCCGGAACACAACGACATGCGTGCCTGCGCTTGCCGCTTCCGACACCATTGAGATACTTTCAGGGGATATCACCACGATATCAGAAACGTCAAGTATCCCGCCGACGCCGAAATCGTAATTACGCTCGCTGGCGATAAGAAGAAATTTACAGCGCTCATCCGCGGCGAACGTCCTCTTCAGCGTATCCTCCGCCTCCGACGACGTCCTGCGCGATGTGGTGGCAAGCAGCGTGCCGTTCAATTCACGGACTGCGGCGCTTATGTGTCCCGAAACCTCCCGGACCATCGGCGCCGTCAAACGGAACCCCTTGGCATCCCCTCCGAGCAGCATGCCGATCACCGGAGCGGACAGGGAGCTTGTACCGATATGCTCGCGCAGCCGCTGCCCCTGCTCAGCCAGATATCCGCTGTCGATCAGGTTCAGCGCGCCCTGGGTCACCACGACATTGCGTGCCGTTGGCGGACGATCGTGCCGGGCGATCACAGCCAGATCGAAAAATCGCAGCGGCAGCCTTCCCGGCTTCATGATGACGAATGACTTTGCCTGATTTTCTATTGCCATGATCCGGTTCAATACCGCCAGGCTCGAGCCGCAGGATATAATGATATCGCACCGTACCGCAGCGAGGCCGCGGTACGAGCCGGCCGTCAGCGTCCGGCGCAGGCACGAAAGACATCCCTGGCAGGTTATCCGGTTCGTGAAAATACCGCTGACTGCCAGCAGCGCGCGAAACGCATGATGTTTCACCCCGACGGAAACCTCGCGTATCCGCGTTTCAATGCCTTTTTCTTTCAGATACCCGCTCACGATGCGCGCGAGCGCCTGCGCCTGGCGCACATGGCCGGTCTTGCCGTCGCTCAAGACGAGGATATCCCTGGATCGGGAATATTTCCAGATCCGGTAATGCCAGAGATACTCCTGCGGCTGCCGCCGGAGATGTCCCTCGAACAATCCGGCCAGATCCTGCAGGTTCGTCCGTATGTCTTCTTCGTCATCTCCGGTCCTTTTCAGCTTCACCGGAGGCTCGATCGTGAGCTTGATACATGGCCCGCTCGTCCGCGAACTGAACACCGGCACGAGCGCCGCATCGTATTTAAGCGCAAGCCGGACCGCGCCCGGCGCCATCGACGCATCCTTGCCGAAAAACCGCACCCCCACGCCGTTCCTGCCGCCCTGATCGATCGACATGCCGCAGGACTCATTGGCCCTGATAAGACGGATCAGCTCCCGGGCCTGGTCTTCGCGCCGTATGATCCTGCACCCTTTTGCCCTGCGGTAGGTGTTCAGCAATCCGTTGAGCCGCGGCATCTTCTGTTCCCGCACGAACAGGCTGAACGGGATATTCAGTTGCTGCGCGAGGATGCTTGATAATTCCCAGCTGCCTTCATGGACGCTGACAAAAAAAACGCCTTTTCCCCGCCGGAACGCCTCGGCGACATGCTCGAGACCGTCGATGGAAACATATTTCCGCGCGTATTCCCTGTCGATGACCGGGATCAAAAAGATCTCGACGATATTCTGCCCGAAACTGCGGTAATATTGCAGCGTAAGGCCGGCGAGCTCCTGCGGCGTACGCGTATCGCCGAACGCGGCGCGCAGGTTCGCATACGCCCTGACCCGGTGCCTGACATCGAACGTATATACGATCTCTCCGAGCCGCCTGCCGATCCAGAACGCGGCGCGCGGATGCAAAGAACGCAGAACCGGGCCCGCGGTCTTAAGCAGAATATACGCCGCGTAATCGGCGGCAGAATTGTTCTTCATTCTCGAAGATCTCCAGCGTGACATCCAGGACGATACAATCGAATTCCGCGATCCCGGGCGCCAGAGCTGCAAGTTTCACCGCGTCCTTTTCGGTCGTGACCAGAACGCGGATGCCTTGTTCGCGGCACTCCCGGCTGATCATATCCATATCAGCCGGCGAATACCGGTGATGGTCGGGAAACACGAATGCGGCCGCCACGCGCGCCTGCAGGGCGTCGACCGTGCGCCTGAACGAACCGGGATTGCCGATCGCCGAGACAAGGGCGACGGGACGGGCGCGCAGATATTCGGCCGTGCATTGTTTCGACGGGTCCGATAAGAACGAGCATCCCGCAGGTACATGGCGCGCTGCGACGATGAGCGCATGCGGATTCAGGCTTGCCAGACGGGCTTTAAGCGCATGCGGGTCAGCGCAAGCTTCCGTATTGGTCAGGACAAAGATACCGGCGCGCCTGAGCGCGGACAGCGGTTCGCGCAATATGCCGCGGGGGATCATGCATCCGTTGCCGAACGGGCGCGCCGCATCCACAACCGCGATATCAAGGTCTTTCTTCAAGCCCCATTGCTGGAACCCGTCGTCGAGCAAAAGCGTATCCGCCCCGTAAACCCGCTGCGCTTCCACGGCAGCAGCACGCCGGTTGCCGTTGACGATCACCGGCACTCCCTGAAGTTTGCGCCATAACATGTACGGCTCATCGCCCATGCCGGAAGCATCCGGCGCAGGCGTTGTATTATTCCCGCGCTTTAACCTGCCGTAGCCGCGCGTCAAAACTGCGGTCCGACGGCCGTCATCCTTGAGCATCCGCGCGATAAGCCGTACCAACGGGTCTTGCCCCGTGCCCCCCCAGGTAATATTGCCGACACTGATGATCTTTACCGGCAGAACAACGCGGTTGCGGCTGCGTATCCCGGACAGCACAACGATAACCGCGCCGTATAAAAGCGATAAAAGCCACAAAACACCTTTCAGGACAGAAGCAAAACCCCCTCCTCTCCTGTCTGTGGCAAGGTCCTTCAAATAGTCTGCAAGCATCGTAACAACGGCAAACCGTCCCTGTTTTTCACTTATTATATCGCTAAAGCATTCATTCCCCAAGCACTTTCGCGCCTGTTGCAATGTTGCAATGATACGACATATCCTTTTATTGGAGTTCGATCGTAAGGACGTTGCAGGGCAGGGAAAGATGCGAGGCGGGGATCCTGACGCAGCCGTTTTCGGCATGATAGACCCGGCGGTTGACACGGACACGGCGCAGCGCATACGGACCGCTGCCGGACACAGGCCGGCAAAAAGTAAAGATCAGCCGCCTGCCCCGGTGGCTGCATTGCATGGTGACGGTCCGGCCGGAAAAATCTTCACGCATGAGTTTGGGGCGCAGAACCAGCATTCCCATGTCGAAGGTAACGCCGAGCACTTCTCCGATAAGCGTATGCATATACCAGCTCGCGGACCCGGTCAGATACAGGTACAGCCCCCTGCCCTGGCCGTTGAAATATTCAGGCAGCATGGGCGGGATGCACGCTGCGTCGCTTGCGGACATGCGGTAGAGCGATTCCATGACCTGACGGCCTTCTTCGACGAACATACGCGAATACAAAGCATTCGCCAGCATGACATTCATGTGGCTGAAGAACGCGCCGTTCTCCTTATCCCCGAACGCAAAACCGTATGCCCTGCCCAGGTCCAGAACGGGTTTTCGCATATCGGTATTGAGCCTGAATCCCTGCAGCACAGGGTCATGCAGGTACGCGCGGATCGATTGCCATATTTGGCGGACCTGATCATCGTCAGCGACCCCGGACATAACAGCGAAAACCTGGGATGCCAGGAACATCGTGATGCGCCCCTGCCGGATCCCTTCGACACGCCGTGCCCTGTTGTCATAATATCCGTTGAAGAACCCGGCCTTCGAGAGCCATTCGCGCTGTCCCAGCCATTGCGCCATATGACAGGCCTTTGCCTGCAGGTCTTTGATCAGCCCGTCGATCGGTATCGCAACCATGTCCCCCGAAACGCGCTCGATCGCATCGTAATACTGCGAAAGCCGTTTTTGTTTTGCGTTCCAGCTGTCATATGCGACCCGGCGGCCGAGCGTATCGAGCAGCAGCAGCAGTTCACGCGTGACGGAAACAATCCTGTCCCTTTTCTTAAGACGCTCGAGGAACCGGCATATGTCCGCAAGATTATGGCTGTACATGCATGAGAACGCGGCCGATTCTCCCCTCTGCGGCGCCATATCGAGGCCGTCGTTCCAATCGGCATTCTCCAGCCTGGCGATATTATGAGTGCCGACATTGAAGAAAGGGACGAGGTTCTGAACGAGCAGATGCTCAAGTATCGTGGTCTTCAGGACCCTTCCAAAACGGTCCCTTTGGATAAAATCGGCCTGGCTGAATCCGGGATCAACCGCCTGCGCGCGGCGGAGCTGATGATCCCTGAAATACGTCGTCTTCCTTAACAGGATACCTATGTCGGCGCTGCGGTCGATATACGAACGAATGGTCAGATACGGCCATACGCCATGATCCATCCAGACGCGGCTGATCGTGTTGCGGTCAGCCAGGAAACCATCTTCGGTGATAATAGTGGCATTGGAACCGTCAAGCCGCACGCCCTGGAAACTGCGCTCAATAATAGCCTTCGCCTTTGCCGGCTCAGTCAATAAAAGCGTCAGCGCATCCTGCCACAGATCGCGCCATCCCCTGCCTCCTTTGCCGTAATCGAAATGGGGCAGGAACGAACAGCCGAATATCCTGCGCAGCGTGGGCTGAATGCCGACCCAGACAAGCCAGCCGTTGCGCTGCGGATCGTCGAGATCTATCGTTAATGAAGACACTCGTTCCTGCCAGCATTGCTTCGTGCGCTCAAGGCTCTTGAGCACGAGGCCGGACGTATGCAGTGCCGCGGTCGTACGCGCGATGCTGGCGGGAGAATCATCGATGCCCATGACCAGTATGTACCCCGCCTCCTGCCCGGGCCGCAGCTTCTTTGTGCAAAACCGCAATGCCGCGCACGCTTCCTTGCCGTCGAAACACGGGTCTTTCCTGCGCACGGGCGCAACCGGGCCCTCGACTGCGTCCGGGCGGAATATATCGCCCCGGCCGTAGAACATATCGAGGGTCGGGAACTGCCCCGCAGGCGCACGGCCGTCGGATTCATATCCCCGGCAATAATAGATCGTCTTGTTGACAATATGCCCCTTCTCGTCAAAGATCATGGTCGGCTTGAGAAAGATGCCGTGGGGGTCCAGATCGACCCGGTTCAACAGCGAGCTGACATGGCGGTGGTCGCGAAGGTTTTTCTCGCCGCGGCCGTAAAGGGGGATGAACGATGTCGGCGTGATAGAAACGGTTTTCCTGCTGCGGTTACGGACCTTCACCTGCATGACTTCCGCTGCGCGATCACACGGCACGAAATTCAGGACCTCGACGTCCAGCGGGCCGCAGCGCTTGCGAAGCTTCTGGTACAACAGCCCTGTTTCCTGCTCCGCTACCGGCCCCTGCGAAAGCCGGAACAGCCTGTTATCCGCCCGTATAAAAAAATCCCTGCGGCATAAAGGGCTTGACCGCAGGTCCTCGACGCTTGCGGGCACGGTCAGGAAATGATTATTATCCCGCTTGATGTCGCCGGACAGGTTCGGCCCGATGGCGCTCAGGATCGTGCCGTCAGGATTGGTCAGGGGCACATACCATTGAAACCGGTGTGCGCCCCTGACGATGAATGTCCCTTTTGTATCTATAAAACGGTACAGCACACGTTACCCTTTGGACTTGAACTTCTCCATGATGTCGTTGACGGTTTTTTTGGCGATATCCTGGCACCCGAACCCGAACGCCAGAGCGAACGCAAGGCCGAACGAAGCAAGCACGATGCTGATGATCAATTCGACGATGCGCGGGGCGATGTTCAGAGTTTCGAGCGTGATCATGACCGCGAACACGATCACGACGACCTCCACGATCTTTGACAGCAGATGCCCCTGCATCAGCCCCGCATTCGTCGCCGCGGTCTTGACGATATTACGCAGGACCGTCGCGAAGAACATGCCGAGGATCAGCATGAAAATGGCGGCGATGATGTTGGGCACATACAAAAGGATGCGGTTCAACAGATCTGACGCCTGTACGATCCCCATGGCATTGACCGACACCACGAGCGTGACGAGGATGCCGAGCCAGTAGAAGATAGCTCCGAGCAGGTCTGACGGACGATAGCTGATCCCGCCCTTCTTGAGCAGTTTATCAAGCTCGATCCGATCGGCCAGCTGGTCGAACTGGATGACCTTGCATATCTTGATGACGATATACTTGACGAGCCTTGATAGCAGCCACCCCACGAGCAGTATAAAAAGAACGGTGACCACGTTCGCCAGAAACTGCTGTATCTGGACAACGACGGTCTTGGTGGGCTCTATCAGCACTGATTGGACCTTATCCCATAACCCCATCGCACACCTCCTTGTTTTCACCTGTTACTTCTATATCACATCCGGCTGCCGCTGTCAAGCAATTGTAGCGTGGGAGCTGACGCTCTTCTTCAACGCCGGCATGGAGTTATAAAAAAGGACCGCCGCTGCCATGCACAGGATGCCGCCGCCCAGAACCGTCAGCGGGGCGCCGATACGGCCGGCCACCGTGCCGCCGAGCAGAGTACCGAACGTCGCCATACCCATGAATGCCATGGTATAGAAGGACATGACCCTGCCGCGCTTAGCATCCTCGGTGATCATCTGAAGCACGGTATTGCTCACCACCATATGGGCCATCAGGCCGCTCCCCGCAAAGAACAAGAGCGTCACCGAGACCCAGAGATGGCGGGAAACGGAGAACAACAACAATGAAATACCGAAGACGGCTGCGGCGGCCGGCATGATGGAAAGCATGCGCAGGGGATCCTTCCATGCCGCCAGATATGCCGCGCCTGCCAGAGCGCCCATGCCCACTGCGCCGGCAAGGAAGCCGAGCGTATGCGCGCCGCCGCCCAGTATATCCCGCGCAAAAACCGGCATAAGCACTGATTGCGACATGGCGATCAGCGACATCAATCCGATGAACAACAGGATGGACCGCCGCGGCGCAGAGCCGAATGTATAGGAAATACCCTCTTTCAGTTCCCGGATATGATTGGAGGGGTTTGCCGGACGGACATGCCGGGGCAGGCGCATGCGCGCCAGCGCCCAGAGCACGGCGCCGTAACTGGCCGCATTCACCATAAAACAGATCCCTTCGGACCAGACGGTAATAAGAAAACCCGCCAGCGGCGGGCCGATAAGCCGCGCCAGGTTGAACAGGAGCGAATTAAGCGCGATGGCGTTGCCAAGGTCCTCTTTGCGGTCGACCATCTGGACAAGGAACGCATGGCGCGTGGGGATCTCGAACGCGCTGATGATGCCGAGCGTCAGGCTCAAGGCCGCGATCTGCCAGACCGCGATGTACCCCGACAATGTCAACACGGCGATCACCAGGGCCTGGATCATGGCGAGGACCTGGCAGATCACGATCATGCGGTATTTATCCCATCGATCGGCGAATACGCCGGCAAAAGGGGCAAGGACAAGCGACGGCAGCTGGCTGGCAAAACCGACAATACCCAGCATTGCGGCAGAACTTGTCATACGGTACACCATCCAGCCCACGGCAATGTTCTGCATCCATGTGCCGATAAGGGAAATATTCTGGCCTATGAAAAAAAGGCGGAAATTACGATGGCGCAGTGCGCGGAATACGGCGGCCAGGCCGCGGGCCTCTCGGGGCAGTACCGGTGTGGGTTCCATAGATGCATTATAGTAGCATAAAAACAAATGGGGCGCAAACCTTACGGCATGCGCCCCGGACAATGCCTTATTCCCTCCCGGCCGTTAGCCGGAACCCTGCTCTTTCTCTTTCTGCTTTTCCTCTATGATCTTTTTGGCGATCTCGGCGGGAACCTCTATATACTTGCGGAACTCCATGGAGGCGTTCGCCCGTCCGCTCGATATGGAACGGAACGAAGACGTATAGCCGAACATCTCGGACAACGGCACCTCGGCGGATACGATCTTCTGGTTCCCCTTGGTCTCCATTCCCAGGACCTTGCCGCGGCGGGAGCAGATATTGCCGATGATCGCATTCACGTATTCTTCCGGCACGGTCACGACAAGCGACATGCACGGCTCAAGGAGGACCGGATCGCATTTCATGAAGCCCGCCTTGAAGCAGCCGATGGCCGCAAGCTTGAAAGCGATCTCAGACGAGTCCACGTCATGATACGAACCGTCGACCACATCGACCTTTACGTCGACGCACGGGTACCCAGCATACACGCCCCGGCGCATGATATCCACGACGCCTTTCTGCACGGCGGGCATGAACGATTTGGGTATCGCGCCGCCCTTGATGCTGTCGACGAACTCCAGCCCCTTGCCGGGCGCGGGAGACAATTCAAAGACAACATGGCCGTACTGGCCGCGGCCGCCCGACTGCTTGACATGCTTGTATTCCTCGGTGCAGGGCTGCCTGATCGTTTCCCGGAACGCAACCTTCGGTTTGCCGACCACCGCATCGACGTTGAACTCGTTCTTGAGCCGGTCCACGATGATCTCCAGATGCAATTCGCCCATGCCGCTCAGGATGACCTCCTGGGTCTCCTCATTGGTCTGCACGCTGAACGTCGGATCCTCATCGGACAAACGCGCCAACCCCTTGCCCAGCTTATCCTGCTCAGCCCGGCTCTTGGCGGTGATGCTCAAGGATACAACGGGCACGGGGAACTGGATGGCTTCAAGCAGCACGGGATGCTCCATACTGCACAGCGTATCCCCCGTCGTCGTATCGGAAAGACCGATCACGGCGACGATATCTCCCGCATACCCGGCTTCCTTTGCCTCGCGGTGGTTCGCGTGCATCTGGAATATCCTGCCGATGCGCTCCTTTTTGTTCTTTGTGGCATTGAATACGTAACTCGACGATTGCAAAACTCCCGAATACACGCGCACATACACGAGCTTGCCCATATGCGGATCTGACTGGACCTTGAACGCCAGCGCCGAGAGCGGCTCATGCGCATCGGCGTTACGCTCGTATGTTTTGGTCTCATCAGCCGGATCCTTGCCCTGCACCGGAGGCAGGTCAAGCGGGGAAGGCAGAAACATCGTCACCGCATCCAGCAGCTGCTGGATGCCTTTGTTCTTGAATGATGAACCGCATAACATCGGCACGATCTGATTGCCGATCGTGCCTTTGCGCAGCGCCCCGGCCAGTTCTTCATTGGTTATGGCCGCCGGCGCTTCCAGGTATTTCTTCATAAGGTCATCGTCGAGCGACGACGCCTTCTCGATGAGTATATGGCGGTATTTCTTTGCATCTTCCACGTATTCCGCAGGGATATCTTCCTCATGATAGGTCTTGCCCTGCGTTTCTTCGTCATACACGATCGCTTTCATCTTGAAAAGGTCGATGATGCCTTTGAAATTCTCCTCTGCTCCAAGCGGGATGGCGACCGCGACCACGTTCGCCTGCAGCATTTTTTCAATGCCCGCAAGCACCCCGAAGAAATCAGCGCCGGGACGGTCCATCTTGTTGACAAAACCGATCTTGGCCACATGATATTTATCCGATTGATGCCACACGGTCTCGGACTGCGGCTGCACCCCGCCGACCGCGCAGAATACGGCCACCGCGCCGTCCAGGACGCGCAGACTGCGCTCAACTTCCGCGGTAAAATCCACATGGCCGGGAGTATCGATAAGATTGATCCTGCAGTCTTTCCAGAAGCAGGTCGTTGCGGCGGACGTGATCGTGATGCCCCGCTCCTGTTCCTGTTTCATCCAGTCCATCTGGGCCTTGCCTTCATGAACCTCGCCGATCTTGTGCGATCTGCCCGTATAATAGAGGATGCGTTCCGATGTCGTGGTCTTTCCCGCGTCGATGTGCGCCATAATGCCGATGTTCCTGACCTGCTCAAGATGCAGGTCCGCCGGGACCGGGACCGCCTCTTCTTTCCGGGACGGGGCCTGTTCTTCGGCAGGCTGCGGCTGTTCGACAGCGGGTTCGGATGATTGCTGCGATGCGGCATCAGATGCGCTTGGTTCAACCAATGCGGGTTCAGGGGCCGGGGGTTCGGACAATGCCGGTTCCGGCGCTGCGGGCGCAGGCGTTGCCGATGCCGGCACTCCCGATCCAGGCGCGGCGGGTTCAGCCGCCGTTGATGCCGGCGCGGACGGCTCCGGCGCTGCGGGTTCTGCGATCCCGGCGGTCCCGGGCTGCGGTACATCGCCGGCCGCTTGTCCCTGCGCCGCGACGTCTTTGAATTGCTGTTCAAGCCGCTGGGTACGTTGGTACAACTCCTTGATCTTCTCGTCTTTTACTTCAAGCTGATGTTCCTTTTCTTCAAGCTCTTTTTCAAGCTCCGTGAATTCTTCATTGAGCTTTTTGAATTCTTTTTTCGGTATCCATTCGCTTTCTTCCAGCTGTTTTTTATAATCCGCTATCGTCTTCTGGAATTCCTGCACCCGGGCATTGGCGGCCGTGACCGCCGCAGCATGGCCGATGACCTGATGCTTGAGTTTTTCTATCTCTTCCGCCTTGGCGGTATTGGCTTTTTCAAGGCCTTCGATGGTGATGTTCAGGTCGCGGATCTGACGCGACAGGTCAACGTTCTTGGAAAACTCGTGCGCAAGATCCTTTTCCTTGTCAAGAAGCTGCTCTTTGACGCCGGTGGCGTCTTTTTTCAGCTTATTGAACAGTTCTTCGTTCGCGTTGTCCCGGTCCTGCCTGCGCTGGAGGTCAGCGCGGGCGTCTGCGGCGTCTTTTTGCGCCTTCTCTATATCGGCGCGCGCTGCTGCGGTCTCCTGGCGCTCCTTTTCAAGCTCGCGCTTCGAATCCTCTATCTGCGCTTCAAGCTTGGCGATCCTGGCACTACGAGCCGCATCCTGCTGGGGCAACGGACCGGGGCCTTTTTGCCCGGCTGTCTGACTGGTCTGAGGCGCCCCGAACAGAAAATAGACGACCAGAAGGATTGCTGTTATGGCGAAAATCATAAGGATCGGAATATCGGGCATCGGTGCTGCTCCTTATAAGCAGAAGCAGATGAATATGAAGACGGTTTCATCGGACTTCATACGCATCCGCTTTTTATATCTCATTGTTCCGGTTATAGATAGTACACTATAACTATACCCTGCCAACTGTTTTTTTTCAAGCATAGCCGATCATTTTTCTGAAAACGTTTTCTTTATTCGGTGCGGCGGACGGTAGCGCCGCATCGACAGCGCGTTCGCGACGACCGACACCGAGCTCAACGCCATTGCCGCTGCCGCGATCATCGGATTCAGCAAAAAACCGTTCACCGGATAGAGCGCCCCGGCGGCAACAGGGATCGCTATCAGATTATAAAAAAAAGCCCAGAACAGATTCTGCTTGATCTTTTTCATGGCATACCGGGACAGGTCGACGGCCACTACTGCATCGCGCGGATCGCTGCGGATCAGAACAATATCGGCGGCTTCGCGGGCGATATCCGTGCCGGAACCGATGGCAATGCCGACGTCCGCCTGCGCAAGCGCCGGAGCGTCGTTGATCCCGTCTCCGATCATCGCGACGACCGCGCCCTGTTCCTGTATCTTTTGGATATGGCGCTGCTTATCCTGCGGAAGGACATCCGCAAGCACCGCATCAATGCCGACTGCCTGCGCAAAAAATTCAGCCGTACGGCGGTGATCGCCGGTGATCAGGATCATCCGTTTGCCCATCCGCCGCAGCAGAACGACCGCCTCGGCAGCGGACTCGCGAAGCGTGTCGCCGACCGCCAGCATGCCTGCTATCCCCGCCCCGGCGGCAACGAACATCACGGTCTTGCCTTCCTCCTGCAAACGGCGGGCGTCTGCAAGAACGCCGGACGCAAGTTCGATATGCTTCAGGTCCATCGCCGCGCGGTTGCCAAGCGTGATATCTTCTCCGTTGACCGTTGCGCCGACCCCTTTGCCCGGGTACGCGATAAATCCGGCGACCGGACGCACAACGCATCCGCGCGCGGCAGCCTCCTGCACGACCGCCTCTGCGAGCGGATGCTCCGAATTTTTCTCGACTGACGCTGCAAGGCAGACGATCTCGTTGTCGGAGCGGGCATATGCGATAATATCCGATACCCGGGGCTCGCCTTTTGTCAACGTGCCGGTTTTATCAAAAACGACCGTATCGATGTACGCGCAGCGCTGAATGCTCGATGCCTGTTTGATCAGTATCCCTCTGGCTGCGGCAATGCCTGTCGCGACGATCACTGCGGCCGGCGTTGCCAGGCCGAGCGCACAGGGGCAGGCGATGATCAACACTGAAATGAATACGGAAAGCGCGAATGCCGCGCCGTGGCCGGAAATAAACCAGACGCCGAATGCGCCGACAGCCAGAACGATAACTGCGGGCACAAAAAAACCGGCGGCGGTATCGGCAAGACGCTGGATAGGCGGACGCGTTCCCTGCGCCTCCCGGACAAGCGATATGACCTGCGATAAAAACGTTTCCGCGCCGACCTGAACGGCCTTGAACCGGAACGCGCCGGTTTTATTGACCGTGCCGGCGATAACCCGCTTCCCCGGTATTTTTTCAACGGGGATGGGTTCGCCGGTAACCAGAGCCTCGTCGACGCTCGAGTATCCTTCGGTCACAATGCCGTCTGCCGGAACGCGCACGCCGGGTTTTACGATGACGATGTCGCCGGGGGCCAGATCGCCTATGGGAATACTGCGCTCCTCGCCGCCGCGCAGGACAAGCGCGGTTTCGGGCGCAAGCGCCATCAGTTTACTTAACGCAGCCGATGTCTTCGTTTTCGCCGAGGATTCAAGATATTTTCCCAGAAGGATGAACGCGACGATCAACCCCGCTGTCTCATAATACAAATGGGGATGGTCGTGCGCCCCGCCGGAGCGCCAGACGTCTGCGGTGAGGAAAATACTGTAGAGGTACGCGGACCCTGCTCCGAGAACGATCAGCGTATCCATATTGGCGCGGCGCGCCCTGATCGCCGCACCGAGGCCGCTGCCGAAAAAAAAGAAGCCGCAGATGATGATCAGAGTCGTCAGGACCAGCTGGAAAACGGCTGAATATGCGCGAAGGAAAGGATAAAGAGGGAAGCCGAAAACATCCGCCATGGCGATATACATGAGGGGCGCAGCGAGACCCAGCGAAACGGCGGCCCGCCTTCCGAGGGCACGGTGATCGCGGTCTTGGGCATGTCCGCCGGGACTGCCGGGCGCCGCGAGCGCGCGCGGGGTATAACCCGCATCGGTTACCGCGCGCAGGATGTCTTCGTCGCCGAGCACAGCGGGATCGAACGCGACGAATGCCTGGCCGCTGGCGAAATTCACGCGCGCTTCTTTGATGCCGGGCATGCGCTTCAACCGCTCCTCAATGCCCAGAGCGCAGCCGGCGCAATGCATGCCGCCGATACCGATAACGGTTTTTTTGACCTGTTGATCCACTGTTCCCCTGCCCCGGCTGCATGCCAATTTACCGGCGTTTCAGCACAACAGCCTTTACCCAGCCCCAGTTGAGCGCCAGATGCACGATCAGAATCACAGGAAAGAATGCCGCGTTATATTTATGGACGCGATAGGCGGCGGGCGATCCGGTCAGTATAAGCATAAATCCCGATATCACCTGAATGGATGCGGCAGCGAACAATACCGCATTCACCGCAACCAACGCTTTTGTCTTATCCATGGCCTAAGATCCCGCTGTCTGCGTCCGGGACAGCGAACCGGAGCGCGAACAATCCGCCTGCACGGTCACGATATCCCCTTTTTTCAATCCCGGAACGGAAAAACGCGCCTTCTGCGTATTCCCGGCCTGCCGGACAAAATCCTCCTGAGCCGCCGGAACGCCGTTGAGGCTCACCCGGATGCTCTTGATATAATGGGCCGCAGGGTCTCCGACGGAATGATGCACCGTCACGTCGATATCCTCGCCGGAGATGACGATCGTTATTTCCGACGGCTGATGGCCCAACGCAGGCACGGCCGTCAATACGGCCAGAGCCGCGCACAGCACGATCACCGTTATCTTCATCGCTGCCTCCTTTTTCCCGCCTGCCCGCAGGCGCGTTCGATACATACCGGTATCTCCTCAAGCGTATCGGCAATATGATCTGCGCCGGATAGATATCCGGCAGGCAGGCTTGTGGTAAGCGCAATGCAAAACATGCCGGCGCGTTTCGCCGACTCTATCCCGAAAGGCGCATTTTCGACAACGACGCACTCATGCGGCGACAACCGTAACAACCGGGCGGCTTTCAGGTAGGGCTCCGGATGCGGCTTGCCGCGACGGACCGTATCGCCGGTCACCATGCAGGAGAAAGAACTTTTCACGGATGCGGGCAGGATGTGTGCAACCTGGTCGTGCGGCGTTCCGGTCACCAATGCGAGCGTGTATCCTCGATCCGCAAGGCCGGCCAGAAAATCTTCGACCTTCGGGAAAAGGGTCCTCGTAAAATACTTCCTGAATATCTTCTGCCGCGCGGCAAAGACCGTGCGCATCAGGCGCGTTGTCGGCGCATACCCTCCCATGCGCAGGAAATCCGACAGGGACTTATCCCATTGCTCGCCTTCTCTGCGGTACACCTCGAAACACGAAACGCGCACGCCGTACGGCCGCAATGCCTCGTACCATGCCAGAAAATGATACGGCATGGAATCGACGATAACGCCGTCCATGTCGAACAGGATCGCAGCGGGTTTTTTGACAAGATGCTTCATGGGAAGGTCCTTGCGGATGAACGCCGGCGTTATGCTACATCGCTGTCGAGGGGCATGTTCCTCTCGACGAACTGCAGTATCTTTTCCTGCGTGGCGCAATCGATATGGTAGAATTCCAGCCCCATGGCCGGATACAGCTGCGGCTGTATCTCTTTCTGCACGAGCCATACCACCTTTGCCTTGATCTCCACTGCCGGGGCGACCGGCGCGAGCGAAAGCTCCACATCGAGTATCTCTCCGATATGATAGGTCTGCTTTGAGAACACAAGCAGGCCGATCGCGCTCAGGTTCAGCACTTTGCCGTGGTGGAATTCCTTGTCCCCGGGGGATCTGAACCGGATATCGATATCGAGCGCGAGCCGCTTGAACCTGCGGCGGAGCTGTTTTTTCTGTATCTCCGTCAGCGAGATCGACATCTCGAGCTTCTTGAGCGCGGTCTGTTCGTCCGGATATATCTCGAACACCTTGTCGAGGCATACCAGATTGAACGTTTTGGCGACATGCTGAGGAACATTGATGAACGCCATGCGGCCTTTATGGTTGGCGACGTTCTTATAGGCGAGCGCGAGCGCCGAAAGCCCGGAGTAATCGATCAGATTCACGTCCGCCAGGTCGCAGATGATATCGCGGTAGCCGTCCTGGATGATCGTGCCGACCCGCTCGACCAGGTTTGCCGAATCGATGTCGATCGTGCCGGCCAGTTCGAGGATGACGACAACTTTTACCCTGCGCACTTTTATCTCAAGCATATGGATGTATAAACCGCCGCTCCTTTCAAGCGATCATTGTATCATGATTTGCCCGGCCCGCACGAACTCTTTTATGCAGGCAAGGGTGCGGTCTGTCGCGCCGGCATTCCTGCGTATCAAAGACCGCGCGGCGCGCACCAGCTCTGCCGCCTTCTTTCCGTCAGCGAGCAGGGCCTCGACCGCCGATGCCAGCTCGCCGCAGTCGCGGACGAGGACCGCTGCCTTCTCGTCGAGGAACTGCCGGGCAATATCCCTGAAATTGAACAGCGACGGCCCCACGATCACCGGCTTGTCGAGGAACGCGGGCTCAAGAAAATTCTGTCCGCCGTGCGGGATAAGGCTCCCCCCCACAAAAACCGCGTCCGCGATCGCATAATACGACAAAAGCTCCCCGATCATATCGACGATGAATACGGCGCGCTCCGGAACAGGCGGCGCGGTCAGGCGCGAGACGCGGACCGGTTCAAACCCGGCGCGCCGCACGCAGGACTCGACTTCGCCGCTGCGCTCCGGATGCCGCGGCACGATGATGAGCCGGACGCGGCTGTTCTTTCGCGCGATCAGAGAGAATGCGCGCAGCACCTGCGTTTCCTCGCCCCGATGGGTACTGCCGGCAACAATGCATTGCTCGCCGGGCCGGATGCCCAGGCGCTCCTTTCGGCCGGCGTCCTGTTGAAGCGCCGCAGGAACGGGCTGGTCGTATTTCATGTTGCCCGTGACCCTGACGGCATCGGGACGCGCGCCGAGAGAGATCACGCGGTCCGCGTCCCGCTGCGATTGCATGCAGAACAATGATATCCTGCGGAGCAATGGCGCGATGACCCAGCGGACCAGCCGGTACCCTTTTGCCGCCTTATCGGAGATCCTGCCGTTTACGATAATAACCGGGACCCTGCGGCTGTGGAGCGCGGACAGGAGGTTCGGCCAGAATTCCGTCTCGGCAATGATAAAAAGGCGGGGTCGGATGCGGCCGAGGACCCTCTGAACGATGA
>Ga0209096_1000376_pt1 | contig 63056 bp, 58 predicted proteins | sample AD_UKC034_MetaG_FD_184407 | JGI IMG/M metagenome (GOLD analysis project Ga0209096, IMG submission 184407) | Active sludge microbial communities of municipal wastewater-treating anaerobic digesters from USA - AD_UKC034_MetaG (SPAdes) (version 2) | ecosystem: Engineered > Bioreactor > Anaerobic >...
CCGGGCTTCAAGTACAACCTGACCGACATCGCCGCCGCCCTGGGCATCCACCAGCTGCAGCGCGCACGCGGCTTCCAGCGGCGGCGCGCCGGGATCGCCGCGCAGTACGACGCGGGCCTGGCCGGCCTGCCGCTGCTCACGCCGCCGCAGCCCCGGCCCGGCGACTGTCACGCCTGGCACCTCTACGCCATCCGCCTGACGGAGCAGGCCGGCATCGGCCGCGAGCGCTTCATCGAGGCCATGTACGAGCGCGGCATCGGCTGCAGCGTGCACTACATCCCGCTGCACCTGCACCCCTACTGGCGTGCGCGCTACGCGCTGCGCCCGGAGCAGTTCCCCCACAGCCAGCGCGCCTACGAGGGCCTGGTGAGCCTGCCCATCTACACGCGCATGAGCGATGCCGACGTCGAGCGCGTGCTCGAGGCCGTGCGCGCGCTGCTGCAGGCCTGAGCCGGCGGCGCGGGCCCGGCGGCACAATCGCGGCTGCGGAGGTGACGACGATGGCCCAGGCGCAGCAGCACATGAGTCTGGACGACTATCTGGCCTGGGAGAACCAGCAGCCGGGGAAGAACGAGTACTTCCGGGGCGAGGTCTTCGCCATGGTCGGGGCGCGGCGCGCGCATGGGCGGGTCGTCCTCAATCTCGCGCGTCGGCTGATGGAGCAGCTCGAAGGCTCACCCTGCCAGGTCTTCGCCGAAGGCATGAAGCTGCAGGTGGAAGACGACGCCGTCTTCTACCCCGACCTCATGGTCACCTGCGACAAGAACGATCTGGCCACGGTGATGATCTTTCGCGCGCCCACGCTGCTCGTCGAGGTGCTGTCCCCGCATACGCAGGCCTATGACCGCGGCGTCAAGTTTGCCGTCTACCGGCGCCTGAGCTCGCTGCGCGAGTACATCCTCATCGATCCCGAGACGCGCAGCGTGGAAGGCTTCCGGCGCAACGACGAGGGGCACTGGGTGCTGCACGACATGAGCGCGGGCCCGCTGCTGGAAGCCGCCAGCATCGGCTGCAGCGTGCCGCTGGCGCAGGTCTTCGACGGCGTCGACCCGCCTGCGGACTGAAGCCCTCGGTGCTCTCGCGCCCATGCCCAAGCGCGCCTTCGATGTATTCGGCGCGGCGCTGGCCCTCGTGCTGCTGTCGCCGCTGCTGCTCGTGCTCGCACTCATCGTCCGGCTCGATTCGCCCGGGCCGGTGTTCTTTCGCCAGGCGCGCGTCGGCCGCTTCGGGCGCCTCTTTCGCATCCACAAGTTCCGCAGCATGGTCGCCGATGCCGCCGCGCTCGGGCCGCCGCTGACCGTGGGCGCGGACGCGCGCATCACGCGCAGTGGCCGCTGGCTGCGCCGCACGCGGCTCGATGAACTGCCGCAGCTCATCGACGTGCTGCAAGGACACATGAGCCTGGTCGGCCCGCGGCCCGAGGTGCCGAAGTACGTGCAGCACTATCCGCCGGCGCTGCGCGCGCGCGCGCTGGCGCTGCGCCCGGGAATCACCGACCCCTCTTCGCTGCTGCACCTGGACGAGGCGGCGTTGCTGGCCGCCGCCGCCGACCCCGAGCGCGAGTACGTCGAGCGCATCCTGCCGCGAAAGCTGCAGGCCGCCGTCGACTACGCCGAACGCGCCACGCTGTGGAGCGACCTTGGCGTCATCGCGCGCACGCTCGGCGCGCTGCTCGGCCTGCGCCGGGAGCAGGGCGCATGAGGCCGGCAGCGCTCGCCGCCTGGCAGCGCCTGGACGCGCTGCTGGCGCGGCTGCGTCCGCATCGCGTGCCGCTGTCGCTGCTCGTCGACGCGCTCGTCGTCGTGCTCGCCTGGAACGCCACCTACCTCTTCCGCCTGGGCTTCGAGCGCTGGCTGAGCGCGCGCCCGGGCTACGACGGTGCGGTGCTCGCCGCCGTCGTGCTGCTCTACCTGCTCGCGCTGGCGGCACTGCGGCTGCCGCACAACCTCTGGCGCTTCACGGGCTTCGCCGAAGTGCAGCGGCTGACGCTGGCCTGTTTCGTCGTCGGCACGCTGGCCGCGGCGCTGGTGATGGGCGCGGGCCTGCGCGAGGTGCCGCGTGCGGTGCTGGCGCTGCACCCCGTCGTCACGCTGATGGGCCTGGTGCTCGTGCGCATCGTCTACCGCATGCTGTGGGAACAGCTGCGCCTGCACACCGCGGTCGACGCCGCGCGCGCGCGCCGCGCCATCGTCATGGGCGCGGGCGCTGCGGCACGCATGATGCTCGCCGGCATCCACGAGCAGGGCTGGGCGGTGCTGGGCCTGCTCGACGACGACCCGGGAAAGCAGGGCACGCGCATCGGCGACGTGCGCGTGCTCGGGCCCCTGGCCGCCATCGCCGACCCGGTGCTGCGCGGCACTGCCACGCACGTCATCGTCGCGCTGCCCTCGGCCACGCCCGAGCAGCGCCGCCGCGCGCTCGAGCTCGCCTCCGACACCGGGCTGCCGGTGCTCACGGTGCCGACGATCGAGGAGCTGCGCGAGGGCCGCAGCCTGGAGCGCCTGCGCCGCATCGAGCCCGAGGACCTGCTCGGGCGCGCGCCGGTGCAGCTCGACGAGGCCGGCATCGCCGACATCCTGCGCGGCGCCACCGTGCTCGTCACCGGCGCCGGCGGCAGCATCGGCAGCGAGCTCTGCCGCCAGCTCGCCCGCTACGCGCCGGCGCGGCTCGTGCTCTACGAAGCCAGCGAGTTCAACCTCTACGCCATCGAGCAGGAGCTGGGCGACACGCATCCGGAGATCGAGCTCGTGCGCCTCATCGGCGACGTGCGCGAGCTCGAGCACCTGCGCCAGACCTGCGCGCGCTGGCGCCCGCAGCTGGTGCTGCACGCCGCGGCCTACAAGCACGTGCCGCTGATGGAGGAGCACAACGCCTTCGCCGCGCTGCGCAACAACACCCTGGGCACCTGGAACGCGGCGCTTGCCGCCGCCGAGTCCGGCGCCGCGCGCTTCGTGCTCATCAGCACCGACAAGGCGGTGAACCCGACCAACGTCATGGGCGCGAGCAAGCGCGCGGCGGAGATCGCGCTCTCCGCGCTCGTTCCGCGCTTCCCCGGCACGCGCTTCATGGCGGTGCGCTTCGGCAACGTGCTCGGCAGCAGCGGCAGCGTGATCCCCAAGTTCAAGGAGCAGATCGCGCGCGGCGGCCCGGTCACGGTGACGCACCCGGACATCATCCGCTACTTCATGACCATCCCCGAGGCCGCGCGCCTGGTGCTGCAGGCCGCCGCCCTCGGCGAAAGCGGCCAGGTGCTGGTGCTGGACATGGGGCAGCCGGTGAAGATCGCCGACCTCGCGCGCGACCTCATCCGCATGGCCGGCCACACGCCGCAGGAGATCCCCATCGTCTACACCGGCCTGCGCCCGGGCGAGAAACTGTTCGAGGAGCTGCTGGCCGACGCCGACGCCACCTTGCCCACGGCCATCGAGCGCCTGCGCATCGCGCGCCTGACGAACAGCCATGGCCCCATCGACGATCTGCTCGAACTCGCGCGCCAGGCAGGCGCAGCGCCCGGCGACGAGGCCGTGCGCCAGGCGCTGGCGGCGGTGGTGCCGGAGTTCTCCGGCGGCTGAGCCGCATGGGAGAATTCGTGCATGTCCGAAGCGTGTTGGTTGCCGGCGTCGGGGACGCTGCCGGAGGGCGTCCCGTGTGGCTGAAGCGGCTCGGCGGCGGGGGTGGCCGTGACTTCCCGCTTGGCTACTCCGCCTCGCTCGACGGCGCGCGTGGCCTGATGACCCTGGGCGTCCTGGCGGCGCACCTGCACTACTACTGGTATCCGGGTGCCATCATCTTCATGGACACCTTCTTCCTCATGAGTTCGTACCTGATCACCTCGCTGCTGATCAAGGATCGCGACACCCTGGGGAAGGTCGACTTCCGGCGCTTCTACGCACGGCGCATCCGCCGCCTGCTGCCGGCGCTCGTCGTCATGCTGCTGGTCTACACCATCGCCGTCCTCAGCCTCGGGCGGCCCTGGGAGCCCGAGCGACGCGCGATTCTGGCCACGCTCTTCTACTTCATGAACTGGGCGCGTGCCTTCGAGTGGCCGATGTCGCCTTACCTCGGGCACGCCTGGTCGCTGTCGATCGAGGAGCAGTTCTACGCGCTCTGGCCGCTGCTCTTCACCTTGCTCATCCCCTGGCGACACCGTCCCGGACGTCTGGCGCTGCTGCTCGTCGCGGTGGCCGCACTCTCGGCCTTCTGGCGCTGGCGGCTTGCCACGCACGACGCCGGCCTGGCGCGCATGTACAACGGGACCGACGTGCGCCTGGACGCCTTGTGCCTGGGGGCGGCGCTCGCCTTCGCGCGCAAGGGCTGCGCCTGGATGTCGTCGCCGCGCGTGGTGGCCGTCCTGAAGCCGGCCTTGCCGCTGCTTGCACTCGTGCTCTTCGTCTGGGGGTTTTCGGCGAGCTACTACGACCGCCAGTGGTACCTCTGGCAGTCGCAGGTCTGCATCGTGCTCTCGACCCTGCTTGTCGCCGGCCTCGTGCTGTGTCCGCGCAGTGCGCTGCATCCCTTGCTCGAGGCCGCGCCCACGGTGTACCTGGGGCAGATCTGCTACGGGCTCTACATCTGGCATCACCCGATCTTCCTCGTCATGGAAGATCATCTGAAGATCGATCTGGCCACGCGCGTCCTCGTCGGCGTGCCGCTGACCTTCGTCGCGGCCTCGCTGTCCTACCGCTTCATCGAGCTGCCGTTCATGAGGCGGCAAGTTCGGCGGGCGCCTGCCCCCGTGCACGTCTCCAATGCCTGAGCATCCACCACCGGCTCCGCCTTCGCTCGCGCCACCGGCCTTGTCCGACACCGGCGACGCCGCCCTGGGCGATGCGCTGGTGGCCGCGGGCAAGCTCGCCCCGCGCGATCTCGAGCGCGCGCAGGCGGCATCCGCCGAGCTCGGCAAGCGCCTGCCCGACGTGCTGGTGCAGCTCGGCCTCGTCTCGGAGGCCGACCTGGCGCAGCTGCGCGCGCAACTGCACCGCGTGCCCTGGCTGCACGTCGAGGACTTCCCGCAAGGCCTGCCCGAGCTGCCCGGCGTGCAGCGCGGCTTTCTCGTTCTGCATCACGTGCTGCCGCTCTCGGTCGAGGACGGCGCGCTGGCCGTGGCCGTCGCCGACCCGGGCGACGCCTTCGTGCTCAAGGCCTTGCGCCTGGCCAGCGGCATGCCGCTGCGCGTGGCGGTGGCCACCGCCGCGGAGATCGACAAGGCCCTGGCCGAGCGCAGCGAGGCCGGCGCCGAGGGCGAAGGCGATGCGGAGGCCGAAGTCGACAGCGGCGAGTTCGTCGAGCATCTGCGCGACCTCGCCAGCGAGGCGCCGGTGATCCGCATGGTGAACACGCTGATCGGCCGCGTCATCGAGCTGCGCGCCTCCGACATCCACCTCGAACCCTTCGAGGACGGCCTGCACCTGCGCTACCGCGTCGACGGCACGCTGGATACCGCCGAAGTCATCGCGCCGCGCCTGGGCGCGGCCGTGGCCTCGCGCATCAAGCTGCTCGCGCACCTGGACATCGCCGAGCGACGCTTGCCGCAGGACGGCCGCATCCGCACCCGCGTCAAAGGCCGCGAGCTCGACCTGCGCGTCTCCACCGTGCCCAGCGTGCACGGCGAGAGCGTCGTCATGCGCGTGCTCGACCGCAGCGCGGTGCGCCTGAGCCTGCCCGACATGGGCATTCCCGACGACACGCTCACGCTGCTGCGCGAGATGCTGGCGCGCCCGCACGGCATCCTGCTCGTCACCGGCCCGACCGGCGCCGGCAAGACGACCACGCTCTACGCCGGGCTTTCGGAGCTCGACGCGGCGACGCAGAAGATCGTCACCGTCGAGGACCCGGTCGAGTACCAGCTGCCGGGCATCGTGCAGATCCAGGTGCACGCGCAGATCGGCCTGAGCTTCGCCAACGCGCTCCGCTCCATCCTGCGCCAGGACCCGGACGTGGTCATGATCGGCGAGATGCGCGACGCCGAGACGGCGCAGATCGCCGTGCAGGCCGCACTCACCGGTCACCTCGTGCTCTCGACCCTGCACACCAACGACGCCGCCAGCGCCGTCATCCGCCTCGTCGACATGGGCGTCGAGCGCTTCCTCATCACCTCCACCGTGAACGGCGTGGTCGCGCAGCGCCTGGTGCGCGCGCTCTGCAGCCAGTGCAAGGCGCCCGAGCAGCCCGATCCGGCCTGGCTGCAGCGCTCGGGGCTGCACCGGCACCTGGCGCCCGGCGCGCCGCTCTACCAGCCGCGCGGCTGCCCCGCATGCCGCGGCACGGGCTACCGCGGCCGCCTGGGCATCTACGAGCTGCTGGTGATGGACGACCGCCTGCGCCGCGCCATCGGCGAAGGCGCGGACGCCAGCGCCCTGCAGACGCTGGCGCAGCAAGGCGGCATGCGCCCGCTGCACGACGACGGCCTGCGCCGCATCGCCGCAGGCCTGACCACGCTCGAGGAAGTGCTGCGCGCCACGCAGGACGCCGGCGATGCCTGAGTTCGACTGGCGGGCGGTCGGTGCCGACGGCCGCGCGGCCAGCGGCCGGCTCGACGCCGCCAGCCCCGCGCAGGTCGTGCTGCAACTGCGCCAGCGCGGGCTGGTGCCGGTGGCCGTGCAGGCCGCGGGTGCCGAGGGGAGCGCGACGTCCGCGCGTCCTGGCGGCGCGGCGCCGACGGCCGCACCGCGCCCGTCCCTCGGCCAGCGCCGCGGCGTCACGCGCGCCGACGTGCTCGCCTTGACGAACGAACTGGCGATCATGCTGCGCGCCGGCCTGCCGCTGGCCTACGCGCTGCGCGTGCTCGTCGACATGAACACCAGGCCGGCGCTGCAGGCGCTGCTGCAGCAGGTGCTGGACGACGTCAAGGGCGGCGCGCCGCTCAGCCGCGCGTTGGCGCGCCACGGCGCGCTCTTCGGCGAGTTCCACGTGCAGATGGTGCGTGCCGGCGAGGCCGCGGGCCAGCTTCCGGCCACGCTGGAGCGGCTGACCGAGCAACTCACGCGCGCCGCCGCGCTGCGCGAGGGCGTGCTCTCGGCGCTCACCTACCCGGCCATCCTGCTGGCCGTGGCCCTGCTCTCGCTGGTGGGCATGATCGGCTTCGTCGTGCCGCAGTTCGAGAAGCTCTTCGCCGACATGGGCGAGGCGCTGCCGCTGGCCACGCGCGCCGTGCTCGCCCTGAGCCACCACGCGCGCGACTGGGGCCTGGCCTGGCTGGCCGCGCTGCTCGCCGCCGGCCTGGGTTTCTCGGCCTGGCGCCGCACGCCCGCCGGGCGCTTGCGCTGGCAGCAGGCGCTGCTGCGCCTGCCGCTGCTCGGGCCGCTGCTGCACAGCCTGCACCTGGGGTTGTTCGCGCGCACCCTGGGCACGCTGGCCGGCAGCGGCGTGCCGCTGCTGGCGGCGCTGGACATCGCCGTCGACACCGTCACCAGCCTGCCCCTGCGCCGGGCGCTGGGCGGCATGCTGATGCCGGTGAAGAGCGGCATGCGGCTGGCGCAGGCGATGGCCGACACGCGCCAGTTCGAGGCGCTGGCGGTGAACCTGGTGCGCGTGGGCGAGGAGACCGGCCGCCTGGGCCCGATGCTGCTGGAGTACGCGCGCGTCGCCGATCAGCGCGTCGAAGCCGGCATCAAGCGCGCGCTGGCGCTGCTCGAGCCCCTGCTCATCGTCGTGCTCGGCGTCGTCATCGCCGGCATCATCGCCTCCATCCTGCTGGGCATCCTCTCGGTCAACGAGATCGCGGCATAATTTCCGGCTCGTTCACGGGGCGTCGGCGCGGTCGACGCCCTTTTCATGGAACCGCGCTGCCAGGCCAGCGTCTTACGCGCACCGTGCATCACTTCACCGCCCGAGGCCGTCGCCGTCGCGCCGGCTTCACCCTCATCGAACTGCTGGTCGTGCTGGCCATCCTCGCGCTGCTGGCCAGTCTGGTCGGCCCGCGCGTGCTCAACCAGCTCGGCGGCGCCAAGTCCAAGACCGCGCAGGTGCAGATCGCCGATCTCGACAAGGCGCTCGAGCTCTTCAAGCTCGACGTCGGTCGCTTCCCGAGCAGCGAGGAGGGCCTGCAGGCGCTGGTCAGCAAGCCCGCCAGCGTCGCCTCCGGCTGGGCTGGCCCCTACCTCAAGGGCAGTCTGCCGAGCGACCCCTGGGGCAAGCCCTATGAGTACAAGCTCGAGGGCGGCGCGGTCCTGATCCAATCCCTCGGTGCCGATGGCGCCCCCGGTGGCGACGGCGAGAACGCCGACCTTCGCAACACCCGCTGAAGGCCGGCGGGCGGCGCGCCGCGCGCAGCCGGGTCGCGCCCGCGGCTTCACCCTCGTCGAGCTGATGGTGGCGCTGGCCATCGCCGCCCTGGCCATCGCCGTCGTCCCGCCTTCGCTGCAAAGGCTGCGCGAAGGCATGGCCTACCGCGACACCGTGCGCAGCGTCGTCACCGGGCTGCGCGCGGCGCGCGAACAAGCCCTGGTCGAAGGCCGCGAGACGCGCTTCTACGTCGACCTCGCCGGACGCCGCTTCGGACCCGACCCGCGCGCGCTGCGCGCGCTGCCCGAACCGCTGCAGATGCACGTCGTCGTCGCCGGCATCGAGATGCGCGAACAGCGCCTGGCGGCGATCCGCTTCCTGCCGCAGGGCGGCGCCACCGGCGGCAGCGTCGACGTGCTGCGCCCCGGCGCGGGCGGTGTGCGCATCACCGTCGACTGGCTCTCCGCCGCGGTGTCGCAGACGCCGCTCCCACCATGACGAGTCGCGGCGGTCGCGGCTTCTCGCTGCTCGAGCTCCTGGTCGCCATGGCCATCCTCGCCATGTCGCTGGCGCTGCTCTACCAGGTCGACGCCGGCGTGCTGCGCGGCGTCGCCGAGCTGCAGATGCAGCAGCGCGCCACCGTGCTCGCGCAGTCCATCCTCGACAGCCGCGAGGCGGTGCCGGCCGCGGGCTGGCACGAACAGGGCAGCGTGGCCGGCCTCGATTGGTCGGTGCAGAGCGCGGCGCTGCCGCGTCCGGCGGAGGTCGCCGCCACCGCCCCGCTGCTGCACGAGGTGCGCATCGCGGTGAGCTGGCGCGGCCGCGGCGAGGGCCATGCGCTGACGCTGACGACGCTGCTGCCGCAGGCGCTGCCGCAGCCCGGGGAGCGGCGGCCGTGAAGATGCGCGGCGCCGCGCGCGGCCTGACCCTGGTCGAGGTCGTCGTCGCCATGGCCGTGCTCTCGCTCATCGTGCTGGCCCTGGGTGCCTCGCTGCGCGGGCTCTCGCAATCGGCAGAGCGCGTCGATGCGCGCGTGCAGCAGATCGACGAGATGCGCCTGACCGCGGCCCTGCTGCGCGAACTCCTGGCCAGCGTCGCGGCCGTGCGCGCCGACGGGCCGCAGCGTGCCCTGCTGTTCGAGGCCGGGCCGCAGCACCTGGCCTGGATCGCGGTCATGCCCGCGCGCTTCGGGCCGGGCGGCCAGCACGCGCTGCGCCTGGCCGCCGAGACGCTGGACGACGGCAGCCAGGCGCTCGTGCTGCGTTTCGCGCCCTGGCGCGGCGAGGCCGCGCGCTTCCCCGATTGGACCCGCGCCGAATCGCGCGTGCTCGTGCACGCCCTCGATCGCCTTGGCCTCGGCTACGACGGCCAGGGTCTGCTCACCGGCTGGGAGTCTGCATGGCCGAGGCCGCAACGCCTGCCGGCGCGCCTGCGCCTGGACATCCAGACGCAGGCCGCACCCTGGCCGCCGATCGTGCTGCCGCTGCATACGCCGCCGCGCGCGGGCGCGGGCTTCGTCATCGGAGGCAGCACGCGATGAGCGCACGCGCTCCCGCGGCCCGCGGCGCGCGCGGCGTCACGCTGATCATCGTGCTGTGGACCGTCGCTGCGCTCTCGGTGCTCGTGCTCGGCCTCGTGCACGCGCAGCGCAGCGAGCTGCGCCTGGCCGGCGCCGCGCGTGCGCTCGTCTTCGAGACGGCGCTCGGGCAGGCGGCGATCCAGCGGATGATCCAGGCCCAGCGCAGCGGCGCGGATGCGCCATCGCGCCTGCAGCGCCTGTCCGTCTCCCATGGCGGGCGCGAGATCGAGGTCGAGCGCATGCCGCTCACCGGCCTCATCGACCTCAACGCCGCCGGGCAAGCCCTGCTCGTCGCGCTCTTGCGCGAAGCCGGCAACCTTGACGAGCGCGCCGCGAACGCGCTCGCGGCCGGGTTGCTCGCGCTGCGCGAGCAACGCCTGCCCGACGGCAGCAACAGGCGCTTGCAAGCGGTGGAGGAACTGCTCGCGCTGCCCGGGGTCGACTACGGCCTGCTTGCTAGAATCGCGCCCCTTGTGACCATCGACTCCGCCGGCAGCGGCCGCGTCAACGCCCTCGCCGCCCCCTACGAGGTGCTGCTGGTCCTGGCCAGGGGCCGTGCCGACATCGCCCGGCGCGTGGCCGACGAACGCGACGCCGGCAGCCCCGGAGTCGACACCACCCGTCTCGAAGCCGAGTTCATCGATGCCACGGTCAGCAGCCGTTTCCGCTACACGGCCCACGTCCCGGGCGCGGACGGCGTGCGCGTCGCGGTGCAGCGCGACGTCGACCTGCAGCCCGCGCCCGAGGAGGCCAGCGAGGGTCGCGAGCGCGCGCCCTGGCGGATTCTGCGTGCGCGCCAATGGCGGCTTGCCGCGCCCGAGGCCTTGAATGCCGGCGATCCCAGTGGCGAATGAGGCGCCTGCAGCCGCGATGACCGGTGCCGCGATGCTGGACGCGCTGCTGCAGCCCTGGCGCGAGCTGCATCGCCTGCCGCCCTTGTCCTGGCTGCAGCCCGAGCTTCCGGTCTGCCTGCTGCAGGCCGACGGCGGCCGCTCGCTGTGGGTCGGCGACACGCGCCGCAGCGAGGCGAGCGCAGCCGCATGCGAAGCCGCGCGCTTCCTCGCCGTCGAGGTGCCCGCCGACGACACGCTGGAGTGCGATCTGCCCCTGCCGCCCATGCCCGAGCGCGATCGTGCGCAGGCCGTCGCGCTCGCCGTGCAGTTGGCCAGCCCCTTCGATCCCGCCGAGCTCGTCTGGGGCTGGCGCGCGCGGCCAGCAGGGGCGCTCGCCCTGCTGTGCACGCGCAAGGCCGTGCAGGCGCGGCTGGACGCCGCCGCCGCTGCCTCTGCGCGCGCCGTTGCGCCCGAAGTCTGGGCCCTGGATGGCCGTGGGCAGCCGGTCGTGCTGCAGGGCTTCGGTGAGTCGGCGCGCAGGCAGCACGGCCTGCGCGGGCGCCGCCTGGGCGCGCTCCTGCTCCTGGGCCTGCTCGTGCTCGCGGCGGCCGTGCTGCTGACGCCATCGTTGCAGCTGCGCCAGCGTGCGCTGCAGGCGCAGCAGGCCTACGACCAGGCGCAGCAGCGCCTGGCGCCGGTGCTCGCCCAGCGCGAGGCGCTGACGCAGCTGCAGGCGCAGCAGGCGGCGCTGCGCGAGCAGATGGCCGAGCGCGTCGAGCCGCTGGCCGTGCTCGACCTCCTCACCCAGGCCGTACCCGAGGACAGCTTCGTGCAGCGGCTGCAGGTGCAGGGCGACAGGCTCACCCTCAGCGGCCAGACGCCCAACACCGCCGCCCTGATGAACCGCCTGAGCGCGCAGCCCCTGCTGCGCGACGTGCGCTCGCCCGCCGCGGCCACGCGCAGCATGAGCGCCGGGCGCGAGAACTTCACCCTCGAGATGACCTTGCAGCCCGATGCGCTGCGCCCTCCTGCGGCCAGCGCCAGTGCCAGCGCCAGTGCCGCGGCCGCGCGGGAGGGGCGATGAGCACCCGGGCGCGTGCGCTCGCCTGGGCCTCGGCCTTCTGGCTGCTCGTCCTGGGCACGCTGCTGGTGCTGGCCGGCCAGTGGGTGTGGCATCGCCAGCAGGCCTGGGCGCAGCTCCTGGAGACGATCGAACCGCGCATCGCGCGGCTCGAGGGCCTGGCCGGCAGCAGCCAGCAGTTGCAGCAGGCCGTTCAGCAGACCGAGCGCGACGTGTTGCGCCACGCCTATGCCGCCGCGCGCGATGCCAGCCAGGCCGGCAACGATGCCCAGCAGCGCGTGCGCGAGCTCTTCAGCCGCTCGGGGCTGGAGGTGCTCAGCCTGCAGGTGCTGCCCGCGCGCGCCGTGCCGCGCTTCGACCGCATCCCCATCGCCGTGCGTGTGGAGGGCGAGCTGAGCGTGCTGCAGGCCACGCTTGCCGCCCTGTCGACGCTCTCGCCCTCGGTCTTCGTCGAGGGCTTCGTGCTGCAGGGCGCTTCGGCGAACGAGGCCGCGCCGCCGCGCGTGGTCGCCGAACTGCAGCTCTTCGTGCTGCGCGCGCAGGCTTGAGCGGCATGCGACGCTGGACGCTGCCGCTGCTGCTGCTGGCCAACCTGGGGCTGGCGCTGTGGCTGGCCTCGCTCTGGTTCACGCCCGAAGGCCGGCTGCGCGCGCTGCAGTGGCAGCCGCCGCCGCCGCTGCCGCCGGCGCTCGACGCCGATCAGGCGCTGCCGGCCACGGGGGTCGAGCTCGAACGCTACGTCGCCACGCTCGAGCAGCCGCTGTTCTCGCCTTCGCGCCGCCCGCCGCCGCCGCAGGCGGCCAGCGCTGCGGCGCCGGCCAGCGACGTCCCGCCCGAACTGCGCGTGCTCGGCCTCTATGGCGTGCACGCGGCCCAGGGTACGGGCGAGGCAAGGGGCGGCATGGTTGCGCGTATCGATGGTCAGGTGAAGCGGGTGAAGATCGGCGATGCGGTCGGCCGCTGGACGCTGAAGTCCTTGCGACCGGGCGAGGCGGTGCTGGCCCTGGGCGACCTGGAGCATGTGTATCCCTTGCAGCGCACGACGTCCGAGACGCCCGCGCCGGCTTCCGCGAGCGCCGACAATGCGCCGGTGCAGCCATCGTCCTCAGCCGCGCCGCGGGCGCCGGCGGCCAACCCGTACTATCGGCGGCAGGTGGACGAAGCCCGTGCGAACGTACGACGCGTCAACGCCTTGCGCGCGCGCAGCGGCTTGCCTCCATTGCCCGAACCTTGAGCGAATTCGATGGCCGATGTACGAGCCCCCCGCCTGATGCTGCTGCGCGCCTTGTTGATGCTCCTGCTGCCGTTGCTCGCGGCCCTGGGCCAGGCCTCTTCCGCTGCGGCGGGAAGCGCTGCGCGCGCCGATGCAGCCAGCGCGTCTGCCGCCGCAGCCGGCGATGCGCCGCCCGAGCCTGACTCGGGGCGGGTTCGTCTGTTGCCGGGCAACGATCGCGTGATCGCAGCACCCGCACCCGCGCCCGCGCTTCAGGGCCCGCCGGTCGACCTGCGCTTCGAGGACACGCCGGTGCGCGAGGTGGTGCATGCGATTCTGGGCGACCTGCTGAAGGTCGACTACATGCTCCATCCGCCCGTGGACGGGCGCGTGACCCTGATCGCCTCGAGCCAGGTGGCGCCGGACAAGGCGGTCTTCCTGCTCGAGGCGGCGTTGCAGGCCAGCGGCCTCCTGCTGGCGCGCGACGCCCGCGGCGTCTACCACGTCGGCAAGCCCGACCTGCTGAAGGCCATCACGCCCGACGTGCGGCAGGTCGGCGGTCAGGATCCGCTGCCGCCGGGGAGCGGCGTGATCGTGGTTCCGCTGAAGTACATCGGCGCCGGCGAAATGGCGACCATCCTGCGCCCCTTGGCGCCGCCGGAGGCGATTCTCCGCATCGACAGCGTGCGCAACCTGCTCGTGCTGGCGGGCAGCCGCGCCCAGGCCGAGGGCTGGCTCAGCCTCGTCCGGACCTTCGACGTCAACCTGCTCGAGGGCATGTCGGTGGGCGTCTTTCCGCTCAGGTACCTGAGCGTGTCCGACGTCGAGGCGGCGCTTGCGCTGGCGCAACAGGGTGCGGGGGCCGCGGCGACCCAGCCTGCAGCCGCACCGTCCGCAGGCGCCGCTGCGGCAACAGCGCGTGCGGGGCCGGCGTTCTCGGCCGAGCGCTTGCCGCTGTTCGGCGCCATACGCGTGCTGCCCATCGAGCGCCTCAACAGCATCATCGTCGTGTCGCCGCGCGCGGCCTACCTCGAAGAGGCGAGGCGCTGGATCGAGCGGCTCGACCGCCCGGGCAGCAGCGCCAACGAGCAGCGCCTCTTCGTCTACCCGGTGAAGAACGGCTCGGCGCAGCATCTGGGGCAGGTCCTGGCCGGCATCTTCGGCAGCAGCGAATCGGCCACGGGCGCTGCCGCCACGGGGACCGGCGTGGCGCCGGCCCTGGCCAGCGCGACCGGCGCCACGCGCAGTGGTACGGCTGCGGGCCTGGCCGCGGGTGCTGCTGGCACGGGTGCGACGCTTGGCATCGGCACGTCGCAGCCCGCGCGCGGCAGCGCGGCCAGCCAGGGGCCGGCCATGCTGCCGCTCGAGGGCGGCTTGCGCGTCGTCGCCGACGAGCGCAACAACGCCATCCTCGTCTATGGCACCGCGGCGCAGTTCGAGCGCATCGAGGACGCCTTGCGCCGTCTCGACCTGCCGCCCACGCAGGTGCTGATCGAGGCCAACATCGTCGAGGTCACGCTCACCGACGAGACCTCCTATGGCCTGCAGTGGACCTTCGGCGACACGCGCGCGGGCGGCGGTACGGGCACCAGCGTGCTCAGCAGCGTCGACGGCGGCGTGCTCGGCGGTGCGCTGGCCGGCTTCTCGTACACGCTGCGCAACAGCGTCGGCAACGTGCGCGCGGTGCTCAACGCGATGGCCGAGAAGTCGCTCGTGCGCGTGATCTCCTCGCCCTCGATGATGGTGCTCGACAACCACACGGCGCAGATCGCCGTCGGCAATCAGCAGCCCATCCAGAGCAGCGAGACGCTCAGCAGCGAGGGCAACGTGCGCACCACCTCGATCCAGTACAAGGACACCGGCGTCGCGCTCGCCGTGACGCCTTCGGTCGGTTCGGGCGACATGGTGACGATGGCCATCGACCAGGCCGTCACCGACGTTGGCCCGATCGACTCCGCCACCGGCCAGCGCGCCTTCCTGCAGCGCCAGTTCTCGAGCAAGGTCGCGGTGCGCTCGGGCGAGGCGGTGGTGCTCGGCGGGCTCATCCGCGAGAACGACACCGGCGGCTCCGCGGGCGTTCCCGGTCTGCATGAGATCCCGGTCCTCGGCGCGCTCTTCGGCACGAAGACGAGCTCGAAGAACCGGACCGAACTGCTCGTCGTCATCACCCCGCGCGTGGCCCGCAACGCCGCCGACGCGCGCGCCATCAGCCAGGAACTGCGCGAGAAGCTGCGCGCGCTCGAGCCGCCGCAGCCACCGCAGCCGCCGCAGGACGATTCGGCACAGCGCTCACCCGGTGACGCACAACGCTGAACCGTGCAGAATCCGGCCCCGCTTCGCGCCTGGCCCGCAGGGCTCGGGCCGTATCCCGCTTCCCCGAACGCACCGTGCTCCATGATCCCTTTGCTCCCCGTTTCACGCGCGCGCTTCCTCGGACTGCTTGCCGCTGCAGTCGCGAGTGCCGCGCTCGCCGGCTGCGCCGCGTTCGCGCCTGCGAGCCCCGAAGAACGTGTTCGCGAGCGTGCCCAGGCGCGCTGGGACGCGCTGCTGTCCGGCGACATCGAGAGGGCCTACGCCTTTCTGAGCCCAGGCAGTCGCGGTGTGGTGTCGTTGTCGCGCTATCGGATGTCGATCGGCGCCTCGGCTTCCTGGAAGAGTGCCAAAGTTCACAGCGTCGCCTGCCCGCAGGCCGACCGTTGCAAGGTGACGATGCTGGTTGCCTATACCCCGGTGTTGCCACGTTCGCGAGTCGCTATCATCGAAACCTCGGTTGATGAGACGTGGCTCTTCGAAGAAGGTCAGTGGTGGCTTCCGCACGGCCTCTGAAGTCGGCCATCCAAGGCGCCGGCGACCGACGCCCGTCTCGTCTCTACAAAGAAGGACAAAGCAGGACAAAGCAGGAGGGCGCCGCCTATCGAGGTGAAGAAGACAGACTTCTGTTGCGAAATCTCGACACACAGGGGTTTTCGGAGCATGCCACCGATGGGTTGCCCGTGATCGCTGTGCTACATTGAAGGAAGCGTGATTGCTTCCGTTGCGCTTAACCAATATCTACCCCGGAGTCAACGTAATGAAGAGAACCCTTGTTGCTCAGTGCGCCGCGGCCGTGCTCACCGGAGCCGCCTTCGTCGGCGCGAACGCTGCCGTGGTCGCACCTGCCGCTGGCGCGATCGATACCGTCGCAACGGCGACCCAGCTGGTGGCGAACAAAGACGGGATCGGCCACATCGTCGTCGTGCCCTATTACTCGGCGGCCAGCGGCAACGATACCTACCTCAGCATCACCAACACCGACATGCGCAACGGCAAGGCGGTGAAGGTTCGCTTCCGCGGCGCGTCGAACTCCGACGACGTGTTCGACTTCACGCTGCTGATGTCGCCTGGCGACGTCTGGACAGGCACCGTCACCAAGGATGCCACGAGCGGCAAGGCCAAGCTGCTCACCGGCGACAAGAGTTGCACCATCCCGAACGCGATTGACGGCTCCACCTTCGTGACCGGCCGTCTGGCTCCGTACCAGTCGGCCGACGCGCAGGCCAAGGAAACGCTGGAAGGCTATGTCGAGATCCTCAACATGGCCGACATCTATCCGAATGCGGTACCGGCGCTTGCAGTCGGCGGCTCTCCCACGCGCCTCCCTGCGGTCGCTCCTGCGGTCAACAACCCGCTGTTCATCGCGACCAAGCACGTCAACGGCGTGCCTCCTGGATGCGGCGAGACCACCCCGGCGATCGCGGCTCTGGCGAACGATCCGACCAGCTACAGCACGCCGACGGATGCGACTTCCGCAGTTCAAATGGGTCTGGATGTGCCGACCGGTGGCCTGACCGCGACTTGGACCATCATCAACGTGCCGCTGGCCACTTCGTATTCCGGTCTCGGCGATGCAGTTGAGGCAATCAACGCGGCTACCGGCCTGCCTGGCTGGGGCAACGTCGTGTTCTCCCCGCAGCTGGCGACTCCGGTGGCCGTTGCAGCGGCCCGCCTCGTGACGGCTGACCCGTTGCTGCGTGGTGGCGTGCCAGACAGTGAAAACGCCGTCCTGCCTGCGGTTGTGCGCGGCACACCGGTGCTTCCGACGGCTGCAACGAGCTACGTCGCGCCCGCGATGTACGATTTCCCGGATCTGTCCACGCCCTATCTGCAGGGCAGCATTGGTTCGATGGGCAACGGCGTCGCGACCCGACTGCAAGCTTCGCTGCTGACCGACGCCTATGCCGTGACTTCGGTGATGAACGAGTTCGTCACCGACGTCAGCCTGCTGGCCAAGACCGACTGGGTCTTCTCGTCGGCCACCCGTCGCTACAATGTCGCACGCAACTACGGAACGAGCGCAGCAACGGCGTCGACGGTCTTTACCGACCTCGAGTTTGACGATGCGAACACCGCTGGTGGTGTGACTGTCGGAGGTGCCACAACCGCCAACCGCTATGCGGTGAGCAATACCACGGCCGAAGGCAACCTGATCTGCGTCACGGGTGTTGGCACGGCGGCTGGACTCACCGCCCCTGTTCCAAACAACAAGTACGGCGCGGTCAACGCCGACCGTGAAGAGACCTTCGTCGGTTCCACCAGCCAGTTCGTGATCTCTCCGGGGACGCCGACGGCGCCGCTGACCATCTGCGGCGAGGTCAGCGTGCTGACCTTCAACAACGCCAGCGGTGGCGGTGCGCTCGGCGCGCAACTGACGAAGAAGGACTTGACCGGGACGAACGTCAACGGTTGGGCACGTCTCTCCACGCCCGGCCTGGCGGGTATCGCCCCCGGTACGGTTAGCGGCCGACTGGGTCTGCCCATCGTCGGTGCGTCCTTCATGCAGCTCACCAACGGCGCTGTTGCGGCCGGAACGTCGGGCAACTACGGCCTGACCTTCCCGCACCGCACGACCCGCTATTGATCGGCATCCGGGGTAGCAAAGGGGGCGGGGTAACCCGCCCCTTTTTTTTGAGATCTCGGTTCGCCGCCGAACCCGTGGCAACGCGGTCCGTCCAGGCCCGCGTCCTCAGCTTCACTTCCGATTCATGCTGTCTCCCCGCATTCATTTCCTAGCCGCTGCCGTGGCCGTCGCCCTGGCCTCACTGCCGTCAGCCGTACATGCGCAATCGCCCTCGCCGCTGGTCACGGGCGAGCACGGCGTCACCGTCACCCGGACCGACATCGAGGTCGCGATGGAGCGGGTGCCAGAGGCCTCGCGTGCCGCGGTGATGGCGCGTATCGACAATCTCTCGCGCCAGGCCGAACAGATCTACATCCGCCGAGTGCTGGCGGTGGATGCCGAGAAGGCGGGCCTGGACAAGTCTCCCGAGGTCGCGGCCGCGCTCGCACAGGCCCGCCAGCGCATCCTTTCGGACGCGCAGCTGGCAGCGATCAGCCAGAGCGTCAAGCTCAGCGACGAGACCGTCAGCGCCTATGCCCGCGACGTCTACCGCAGCGACCCCAAGCGCTACGAGGTGCCCGCGCAGACGCGCGCCCGCCACATCCTCATCGGCAACAGCGCAGATGGCAAGGCCAGGGAGCGGGCGGAGGAACTGCTGACGAAGATCAAAGCCGGCTTATCTTTCGAAGAGGCCGCGCGCGAGTTCTCCGGCGACTACGCCAGCGCGGCCAAGGGCGGTGACCTCGGTTGGTTTTCTGCCGGGGCCATGGTCAAGCCCTTCGAAGAGGCGGTGGCCAAACTCAAGCAGCCGGGCGAAATCGGCCCCGAGGTCGTGCAGACGCAGTTCGGCTATCACATCATGCAACTCGTCGGCCGTCGCGAGGCGGGGATCCAGCCCTTCGACGAAGTGCGCGCCGCCCTGGAGCAGGAGGTCCGCGCCAAGGCGGAGGAAGAAGCACGCCAGACCCGCATTCAGGCCATCTCGCGTGCTGCCAAGGTCGATGTGCCGGGGCTGGAGGCGATCGCGGCCGAGTACGCCAAGAAGACAAAGCCCTGATCCCGACAGACGGTGCCCGCTCCGCGACGATGCGGCTGGCCGTCGCCATAGTCATCTACCGACCGCGGCTCGCCGAGCTGCAGGCTGGCCTCGAAGCCATCGCGCAGGCCTGCGCGCAGGGCTCCACGGTTGCCGTCCACCTGTGGCACAACGACGAAGGGCAACAGGCCACGCCGGGGCTGGCGCTCGTGGTCGAGCGCCTGCGCGCTCGCGGTCTTGCCGTCCGGATAGGTGGCGGTGGCGGCAATCTGGGCTTCGGTCGAGCGATCAACGCCATCCTGCCCGCCATCGCCGCCGATCACCTGCTGCTGCTCAACCAGGACGCCATCCCGGAGCCCGGTGCGCTCGAGCGCCTGTGGGCCGTCGCGCGCGAGGATGGTCCGCAGGTCGCCGCGTGGGAGCTGCGCCAGATCCCCTACGAGCACCCCAAGGACTACGACCCGGTGAGCGGCGAGACCGGCTGGGTCAGCGGCGCTGCCGTGCTGCTGCGCACGCAGGCCTTGCGCGAGGTGGGCGGCTTCGAGCCGCGCTTCTTCATGTACTGCGAGGACGTCGACCTCTCCTGGCGGCTGCGCTGCGCCGGCTGGCGCTTGCGCTACCTGCCGCAGTGCGCGGTCGTGCACCGCACCTACGCGGTGGCGCACGAGGTCAAGCCGCTGGCCGCGATCGAGGGGGCTTACGCCAACCTCTGCCTGCGCACCCGCTTCGCCGGGCGCAGTGAACTGTGGCAAGGCCTGCGCCAGCATGTGCAGGCGCTGCGGGCGCCGCCGCGGTTTCCGGGCCAGCATGCCGGCTTGCGACGTGCGCTTCTTCGTTTCGCCCGCGACTTCCCCCACTTCCGCCGCACGCGCTGCGCCGCGCCCGATTTCGCGCCCTTCTTCCCGGGAGCCGACTACGAGATGCGGCGCGAAGGCGCCTTCTTCCCCTTTCTGGCACAGCACGAGCAGGGGAGAGCGCGGCCGCCGCTCTCCGCCCTCGTGCGCGCGAGCGGAGACGCCCAGGGGCTTGCCGACTGGCTGCGCTGTCTGGCGCAGCAGACGCAGCCGCCGCAGGAGGTGATCGTCGTCGGCGCCGACGACCCCGTCCTGCACGCGGTGATCGCCCGCGCCGACCTCGGCTTCCCCTGCCGGCCGCTGCCTTCGCTTGCCAGCCCGCTGGGCGCGATCGCCGCCGTGCACGCGCAAGCCGACTGGTGGCTGCTGTTCGCGGATGATCGCGAACGGCCTTATGCCGACCACGCGGAAGTCCTCCTGCAGGCCGCGCTGCAGCAGGGGGCCGACGGCGCCGCCGGCCTGCGCTGGGTGGTCCAGGCCAGCGCGCGCGAGCATGCCGCCGCGCACCGCCTGCACGCGCCCCGAACCGTGCTTGCCGGCCCGCCCGGGGAGCGGCCTGCGCTGCTCATGCACCGGCCCGCCGCCGGCGCCGAGCCTGCGCGCATCGCCGAAGTCGACAAGCTGACGACGCTCAGCTACCAGCCCCCTGCGCCGATCGAGCCTGCGACCGCCGGGACCACATCGCCCAGAGCGCTTCCTCGAAGTGGCGCGCAAAGCGCCGCGAGTCGAACAGCGGCGACGCCAGCAGCTGCGCCCTGAGGCCCTGGCGCAGCCCGGCCAGGGCCGCAAGCTCGCTCGTCAGGCGCCGTGCCCTGGCGACGTAGTCGTCCTCGTCCTCGGCGACCCAGTCCGCGAGCCCGACGTTGCAGGCGATGGTCTGGCCGTTGTGTCCGATGAAGCGGCTGCCGCGGAGCGTGAGCACGGGCACGCCCATCCACAACCCTTCCGCGCTCGTCGTCCCGCCCGGGAAGGGAAACGGGTCGAGCGCGACGTCGACGCGGGCATAGGCCTGCAGATACTCCTCCCGGGGCGAAGGCCCCTCGAGCAGCAGCCGCTGCGCGTCGATGCCAAGGCGCTGGGCGCGCTCGAGCAAGGCGGCCACCATGCCGGGCTCGGCGAGCTGGCCCGCCTTGAGGAACAGCCGCGAACCCGGCACCGCCTCGAGCACGCGCGCCCACAAGGCCAGGGTGCGATCGTTCACCTTGGCCAGGCTGTTGAAGCAGCCGAAGGTCAGCACCCCCTTGTCGAGCGCAGGCAGCGGCGTCACCGGGAGGTCGAAGTCCGGGGGCGAAAAGCAGAAATAGGTCTCGGGCAGCCGCCAGACCTGCTCGACGAAATGATCCTCCTCCTCGGCCGGCGTGACCTGGGGGTCGCCGAGCACGTAGTCGATCTCGCGCAGTCCGGTGCTGGCGAAGTAACCCAGCCAGGCCAGCTGCACCGGCGCAGGCTTGCGCAGGAAGAGCGGCAGGCGGTTGTGGGCGGTGTGACCGGCCAGATCGACGAGCAGGTGCACGCCGTCGTCGTGGATGATGCGCGCGGCGGTTTCGTCGTCGTGCATCCAGATCGGCTTCCACCCGTCGAATCCCTGCCGCAATTGCGTCGTGAGCGCGTCCTCGAGGCTGTTCGTCGGGTAGGCGACGAGTTCGAGCCGGGCCCCGTCCAGTCCGCGCAGCAGGCCCTGCAGGAAGTAGCCCACGGGGTGGCTGCGGAGATCGCCGGACACGAAGCCCACGCGCAGGCGCTGCGGGTTCTCCTCGGCGCGCCAGGCCCGCCGGACCTGGCGCACCCCTTGGCGCTGCACCTGGCCGTAGCGGATCGCCTCCTCCAGCGCCTGCGCCGCGGAGACTTCGGGCATGAAGTTCATCGCGTAGAGCAGATTGCTGTGCGCCTCGGCGAATCCGGGTTCGAGGCTCAGCACCCGTCGGTAGCTGGCCACCGCTTCCGTGAACCGCCCCTGGCCCATCAGCGCCACGCCGAGGTTGAGGTGGGCCTCGACATGCTGCGGATGCAGCGCGATCGCTTCCCGGCAACTGGCCTCCGCCTCCCTCATCCTGCGGCGATCGATCAGGATCGCGCCCAGATTGGCATGCGTGGCGACGTGCCGGGGGGCGAGGGCCACGGCGCGGCGCGCGCTCGCCTCGGCCTCTTCGAGCCGGCCCTGGCTGCGCAGGATGAGGGCCAGGTTGCCATGCGCCTGCATCAGGTCCGGCCGCAGCAGCGTGGCCTGGCGGCAGGCGGCCTCGGCTTCCTCCAGCCGCCCCAGCGCCAACAGCGTGGCGCCCAGCTGGTCGTGCACCGACGCCAGGCCCTCGTCGATGGCAAGCGCCGCCCGATAGGCGCGCTCGGCTTCGGCGAACCGCTGCTCACGCGCCAGCCGCGCACCCGCCTCGGCGCAGGCCCGGGCCGAGGCGGGGTCGTCGCCAAGGCGCGGATCCCCGTCCCCGTCGCCGTCCGCAGCAGCGGCGGGCGGCAGCCTGGCGGCGAGGGCATCGACCGCCGCGCCTCGCAGGCCGTGGCGTCGGCCTTCCTCGAGCACGGCGCGCGCGCGCTCGCCCTGGCCGACACGGATCAGGACCTCGATGTAGCTGATCCAGTACTGGGCCTGGGTCGGGCTGGCGCGCAGTGCGGCGAGCAGCCAGGGCAGGGCGGCGTCGGGGCCCTGGCTGCCGACGATCAGCACGCCCAGGTTGTGCTTGGCCTCCGCATGATCGGGCGCCCGTTGCAGCACGGCCCTGTAGGCCTGCTCGGCCTGGGCGAGTTTGCCGCCCTTGTGCAGACGCACGGCACGCTGGAAGGCGGTGGCGATGTCGGCGGACATGGCATTCACCCGCTTAAGGCCGCTCCCTGGCCTGCAGCGCCTGCGCGACCCGCTCCCGCGCCGCCCGGGCCGGGTCGCGCGCGACGAAGGCCTGCACCAGCGCCTCGTACTGCGGGTGCAGCGCGCGCATGGTCTGCAGCGCCGCGGCCTGCAGCGTCTGCTGGCGCGCGCTGAAGCTGGCGCCGCCGGCGTGGTAGACGAAGGCGTCGAGCGCGTGCAGGTGCGTCCAGCCGCGGCGGCTGGCGCGCAGGCAGAAGTCGTTCTCCTCGCCGTAGCCGGCGCCGAAGGCGGCGGCGTCGAACTCGCCGACCTCGTCCAGGCAGTCGCGGCGGATGTACATGCAGAAGCCGACCGCGGTCGGGATCGCGAGCCGCTGCGCGTCGAGCAGGCGCGCGAAGAGCGCGTGCAGCGCGGCCGGCGTCCAGCCGTCCGGCATCGGGTTGTCTGCGCAGAAGCGCGGGAAGGAGCAGATCGTCGCGTTGTTCGAGAACGGCGTCACCGTGCCCACGCGCGCGGCGCTCCAGGCGGCCGCGCGCAGGCGGTCCAGCCAGTCGCCGCTGACTTCGGTGTCGCTGTTGAGCAGCACCACGTCGCGCCGGCCGGCCAGGCGCATGCCGAGGTTGACCGTGGCGGCAAAGCCGAGGTTGCGCGCGTTGCCGAGCACGCGCACCTGCGGATGCAGGGTCGCCAGCGCGCGCAGCCAGGCCGCGGTCTCGGCGTCGGGGCTGGCGTCGTCGATCACCGTCAGCTGCCAGGGCCGGGAGCCGGCGCTGCCGAGCACGCTGGTCACGCAGCGGCGCACGTGCGCAAGGCCCCCGTGCACGGGGACGATGATCTCCACCGTCTCGTCGACCGGCGCGCGCGGGGCGGCGAGAAGCGCCTCGCGCAGCGCCAGGTAGTCGGCCGAGAGCGGCCAGCCGCATTCGATCTCCAGGCGCAGGGGCCCGGCTGCGCCCGGATCGACTGCCGCGGGCCACGGCAGCGCCAGGCTTGCCTCCGGACCGGTGAGCAGCAGGCGCAGCGGCTCGCCCTCGGCGGCAGACGCTGCGACCTCGAGCTCGCGCCGGCTTGCGGCCTGCAGCGCGAGCGCCGCGCCGGCTGCCTGGCCCGACCAGGACCACAGCAAGCCGCCCTGGGCGTCGACGAGGCGCAGCGCGTGCAGGTGCAGATAGCCCTCACGATCCGCAGGCTGCCAGCAGGGGCGCGCGCCGCGCGCATGGTTGGGCGGGATCTCGAAGGACAGCGTCTGCCGCGCCGCGCCGACGCGGCCGAGCCTGGACACGCGCAGTGGCGGCAACCCGGTCTGCCCGTTCGTGCCGCCGAGCACGAGTGTGCTGGCGAAGACGGCGACGTGCACGGCGGGATCGGGCGCCGGGATCGCACCCGCAGGCCCTGCCCCTGGTGCACCTTCGTCATGCATGCGCCGTGCCGCAAACACGAGCTGGTAGGCCGAGGCGTCGGGCTGCGCCAGCAGGTAGCGCGCCACCGTCGGCGGCAGGCGGTCGAAAGGCGTCCAGAACTCGGTGTAGTACCAGGTGGCGTCGATCGGCTCGACGCGCTCGACCTGCCAGCCTTCGTCCTCCAGCAGCCGGCTGAACGAACGTCGCGTGAAGAAGCGCAGGTGCGTGCGGTCGAGCAGGCCTTCGGGGCCGTACTTCCAGTCGCCGTGCATGAGCTCGACGATCATGCCGGCATAGGCGACGTTGGGGATCGAGGCCAGCAGCCGGCCACCCGCGCGCAGCAGGCCGGCGCATGCCTGCAGCACGCGCTGGGGCTCGCGCAGGTGCTCGAGCACGTCGGCGCAGACGATGCAGTCGTAGCCGCCGGCCTCGAAACGCTGCGCCCAGGCCTCGTCTTCCAGATCCAGCAGTTCCAGGCGCTGGTAGGCGTCGCGCGCCAGATGGTATTCGGCGCTGCTGATCGTCAGGCCGTCGACGCGGCAGCCGCGCTGCTGCAGGAGCCGCCCGAGCGCGCCGCTGCCGGTGCCCAGGTCGAGCACGCGCGCGCCTGCGGGGACCATGGCGGCGAGAACGGAGAGCGAGCTGCGCTCCTGCTCATCGACCGTGCGCCGGTACACGTGCGCCGTGCCGCTCGCGCGCCGGCCCGGCCAGCCGGCATAGAGCAGCGCGCACTCCCCGCGCGCGCTCTCGGCCAGCACCTCCACCCAGGGCTCAGGTGCGTCGGGCTCGAGTGCCAGGCGCAGGGTGAAGCCGGCGTCCTGCAGCCGTTCGTCGGCGAAGGCCTGACGCACGTCGTTGCGGCGCACGCCGGTGGCGCAGCGGTGCTCGCGGCCGTCGACGACGACCTTGACCGCGGGCAGCGCGCCGTCGTCGATCGACGCCGCCCAGCCGTCGAGCACGAGGCTCGTGCCCTCGATGCGGCGCTCGTCGACCCAACCCCAGGGCCCGCGCCGGAAGCCGCCGAGCACGGACAGGTCGCGCGCGGGATCGGCGCCGACGACGTAGAGGTCCTGCTCGTGCGCCAGGCCCTTGGCGATGCGCCAGGCCCGGCGCGCGTCTCCCGCCGCGGCGGCGACGGCGCGGCGCACGAAGGCTTCGCTCACCGTCGTCGTGCCGTAGGCCTGGGTGTCGAGGTCGGCGATCTCGCTCTGCGTCTTGAACAAGAGCCCGCCCGCGGGCAGCTGCTCGCCGGGCGCGAGCAGCGCCTCGTCGTGTACGCTGAAGCAGAGCACGCCGCGCGGCGAGAGCAGGGCCAGCAGCCGCGCGAGCCAGCGCTGGAACAGCTCCTCGGGCAGGTGCGAGAAGAGCGAGGCGACCCAGATGAAGTCGAAGCGGCGGCCGGGCTCGAAGTCCTCGGGGACGAGGCAGGAGGGCAGGCCGTGCACGCCGAAGCTGCCGACCACGTAGTCCAGCGCCTCGGGCTGGATCTCGCTGGCGAAGAGTTCGAGCTCGCGCTCGCAAGCGCTGAGCAGGCGCAGCAGCCGGCCCCAGCCGCAGGCGAAGTCGAGCACCGAGACCGGCTCCGCGCTGGCGGGCAGCAGCGCGTCCAGGACCTGACGCATCGCGGCGTACTGCTGCAGCGCCACGTTGATGTACTGGCTCACGGCGGCCGCGGCGTCGCCATGATGGCGCAGCGAGTGCAGCAGCATCTGGTCGGCCGAGTGGATGCGCAGCTGCAGCGCCTCGCGCGCGCCGAGCTGCGGCCACTGCCGGCGCAGCAGGGCGAGCAGGCGTGGCTCGAGGCAGATCGCCTCCGCCTGCGCGAGCAGCGCGGGGAGGGCGGGTTCGGTGGTGCTCATCGGATCATGTCGGCCGGCGCGACGGCCTCGCCGTCACTCGCGCGCGGCGCCGATTCTCGCGTCGGCACGAGGCCCGCGCATGCCGGTGTCCGCGCCGCCGACCAGGCGAGCATCGCCAGCCCCAGCAGCATGAGCGCGAACTTGGCGTCGCGCAGCACGACGTTGAAGCCTGCGGCCCAGGCGATCGCCACCAGCACCAGCAGCGCCGGCAGCGCCGCCGCGCCGCGTCGCCGCACGCCGCGCAGCGCCTGCAGCCAGAGCAGGAGCGCCAGCAGCAGCGCCACCACGCCGCCTTGCTGCGCCAGCAGCAGGTATTCGTTGTGCGGCGTGGTGTGGCCGGTGAGGATGGGCTCGCCGCGCACGCGCGCGTGCCACAGCGTCACCCAGCTGCCGACGCCGTGTCCGATCACCGGACGCTCGAGCACGAGGCCGGCCGTGACCTCGACCATGCGTGCGCGCATGCCCCAGCTGGTGTCGACCGGCCCCGAGCTGCGGTAGGCCTGCAGCTCGGCGACGCCTTCGGCCAGACGCTCGCGCACCTGGGAGGAGCCCAGGCCCACCGCGAGCGTCGCCAGCGCGACGAGCGCGAGCCGGCGCAGCCGTCGGCCGCGCCAGCGCGGCTGCGCCAGCACCAGCACCGCCAGCAGCAGGGGTGCAAGAAGCAGGCCGGTGCGCCTGTCCTGCTGCGTGAGCGCGGCCAGGCAGAGCAGCGCCGCGCCCAGCCGGAGCGCCTGCGCGCGGCCGCGGCGGGCGTCGATCGCCAGCTGCAGTGCCAGCGCGCCGGCCAGCGCGAGCAGCAGCGAGAAGGCGATGCGCTGGTTGCCGAGCACGTCGACGAAGGGTCGCCACGCCGGGGGCGTCGGCAGCCAGCCTGCGGCGTCGAGCAGCACGAAGCTTCCGACCAGCGCCGAGGCGGCGACGAAGTGGCCAAGCGCGCGCAGCGCCGCGGCCGCTTCGAGCGCGAAGGCGATCGGCAGCACGAGCAGCGGCAGCGCATACATCCACAGGTGCGAGACGATGGCCGAGGCCGGCGCCGGGCTCCAGGCCGCGCTCAGGGCGAGCCAGACCCAGAGTGCGAGCGCCGCGCGAAAGACGGGGTGACCCGCGACCGTGCCAAGGCGCTGCTGACGCCACAGCATGTGCAGCGCAAGGCCGCTGCAGGCGCCCAGGGCGAGGTACTGCAGGCCGGTGGGCAGGTAGGCCGTCCAGGCCAGGGCCAGCGCGGCCCAGGGCAGCGCGCGCGCGGCGCCGGACTCGTGCCTCAAGCCCGCCTCCGCACGCAAAGCCCTTGCGCGATGCCGGCCAGCAGCGCGCCGAGCTTGCGCGCGCGCTGCCCTTCGGCGAGCGCGATGCCGGCGGCTTCGTAGCCAAGGCGCAGCAGGCAGAGCCGCGCGAAGGCCGGCTCGCGCAGCCCCCAGCGGCGCAGCAACAGCACGGTGTTGCGGCCGATCAGCCTTCGCCGCGCCGGGCCGTGGCCGGTGGCCTGCAGTTCGCGCCCGAACAGGCGGTAGCGCCGGCGCTCCCCGATGGCGTGCGCGAACACGTGGCGGCCGTGCACCCAGATGGAGAGGCCGTGCCGACGCGCGCGCAGGCAGTGCTCGGTGTCGACGTGATCGATGCCGAGTTGCTCGTCGAAATCACCGAGCCGTGCCAGCGCCTCGCGGCGCCAGACCGACATCGAGTTGACGACGAAGGCCACGCGCTGCAGGCCGTCGAACTCGCGCGGCAGGTGGCGCATGCGCCATCGCCCGAGTTCGATGTAGCGCGCGCGCAGCCCGGTGGCGCGCTCGCGGTAGGCGGGGGCGACGGCGGCCACGTCGGCGCGGGCAAGCAGGGCCTGCACCTCGGCGTCGGCGAGGAAGGCCGCAAGCACCGACGGGTCGGAGTCCTGGTCGACGAAGACGACCTGCCGCGGTGCGACCACGCCGGGTTCTTCCTGCAGGTGCCGCAGCGCGCGGTTGTAGGCCCCGGCCAGACCGCCGCGATTGCCGTGATGCAGCAGCTCGATACCGGGCAGCGACGCGGCGAGCCGCGCCAGCGCCGGGTCCGGCCGTTCGTTGTTGTCGACGACGACGACGCGTTCGACGAGGGCGCCGAGCGCGGGCAATGTGCCGGGCGCGGTGGCACCGTACACGACGAGGACGGCTGCGGTCGCCTCGTGGGCGGCCGCGCTTTCCTTCACAGCCGGTTGATCAGCGCCGCCGCCGTAAGCCCGAGGTTGCCGAGCAGGGTCTGGCGGAAGATGCCGGCCTCGCGCAGGCCGCGCAGCCGTTGCGGCAGGCTGCGCTGTCGAGCGCGGACGAAGGTGTCGAGGACGCGCTGGTTCTCCGGCGTCAGCAAGGGGTAGACGCGTTCCAGCGCGCGCAGGTTGGAATCGACCCAGCCGCGGAACCGGCCCTGCAGCAACTGCCGTGCACGGCTGGCCTGCGCCAGAACGGTTGCGTTGGAGCCGAACTGGTTGCCTTCGTGCTGGCGGTAGCGCACCGTCGGGTAGGGGTCGTAGTGCACGCGTCCGCCGCAGCCCGAGATCAGCATGTAGGCCCACCAGTCGTGCGTGATCGCCTCCACGTTCTCGCCGGCCCGGCGCAGCAGGTCGCGGGCGGCGCGGTTGAAGACCATGGTGTTGCCGCCGGCGATGCTCTGCACCAGTGCGTTGCGAAAACCCGGCGCCTTGGTGAAGAGCGGGGAATAGCCGATGTGCTGGTTGCGTGCGTCCACGAGCAGCGTGCGCGAGCCGTAGAGCGCAGGCACTTCCGCGGGAACGGTCTGCAGCCAATCGACGGCGCGTTCGAGTTTGTCCGATTCCCAGACGTCGTCCTGGTCGGCGTAGGCGAAATGGTCGGCGTCGATGTCGGCGCGGCAGGTGAGCGAGAGGAAGTTCGCCGTCGAGCCTTCGGCCGGGCCGTCGTGGATGGAGATGCGATCCCGGCCCCAGTGCGCCTGGTAGTACTCGAGGATGGCGTGCGTGTGATCGCCCGAACCGTCGTCCGAGGCCCAGATGGCCCAGCGCGGGTGGCTCTGGATGGCGATGGAGTTGAGCTGCTCGGCGAGGAAGCGCTGCCCCTGCATGGTGCACAAGAGCACCGCGACCTTGGGCGTCGACGCGTGCGGGCGGATCCCCAGCGATTTCAGGGAAACCAGCGGGATGACGCGGCGGAACTCCTCCCACGGCGCCAGCAAGGCATCGATGACCGATGCCTGCTGGCGGCTCCTCTTTGCGTTTTCGGGCTCGGCCGCGCGCTCTTTGGACAAACTCATGACGCGCGAAATTCTAGGGGACACCGATTGCACGGCCCGGGTTGTTGGTTACAAATCCCGTTCCTGTTGTCACAAGGCTGCACTTTGGCCTGCCGGGCTGCGGGATAATACGAAGGTGAGTGAGACTTCAACGGTGAGCGCGCCCGCGGCGCGCTTCGACAGCCTGGCGCTGGACGCCAAGCTACTGCGGGCGGTGGCGGATTCGGGCTACGAGTCCATGACGCCGATCCAGGCCAAGGCCATCCCCATCGTGCTCGCCGGCCGCGACGTGATGGGCGCGGCCCAGACCGGCACCGGCAAGACCGCGGCCTTCTCGCTGCCGTTGCTGCAGAAGATGCTGCGCCACGAGAACGCGAGCATGTCGCCCGCGCGCCACCCGGTGCGCGCGCTCGTGCTCGCGCCCACGCGCGAGCTCGCCGACCAGGTCGCGGCCAACGTCAAGAGCTACGCCAAGCACACGCAGCTGCGCTCGGCGGTGGTCTTCGGCGGCATCGACATGAAGCCGCAGACCTTGCAGCTCAAGGCCGGCGTCGAGGTGCTGATCGCCACGCCCGGGCGGCTGCTGGACCACATCGAGGCGAAGAACGCGGTCCTCAACCAGGTCGAGTACGTCGTGCTCGACGAGGCCGACCGCATGCTGGACATCGGCTTCCTGCCCGACCTGCAGCGCATCCTGTCCTACCTGCCGCGGCAGCGGCAGACGCTGCTCTTCTCGGCCACCTTCTCGCCCGAGATCAAGCGTCTGGCCGAGAGCTATCTGCAGGACCCGGTGACGGTGGAGGTGGCGCGGCCGAACGCGACCGCGTCCACGGTCGAACAGTGCTTCTTCCGCGTCGCCGACGACGACAAGCGCGCGGCCATCCGGCAGTTGCTGCGCGAGCGCGAACTGGGCCAGGCCATCGTCTTCGTCAATTCCAAGCTCGGTGCCGCACGCCTGGCACGCGCCTTCGAGCGCGACGGCCTGAAGACGGCGGCGCTGCACGGCGACAAGTCGCAGGACGAGCGCCTGAAGTCGCTCGACGCCTTCAAGCGCGGCGAGGTCGATCTGCTCGTGGCCACCGACGTTGCCGCGCGCGGCCTGGACATCGCCGACCTGCCCGCGGTCTTCAACTACGACGTGCCCTTCAACGCCGAGGACTACGTGCACCGCATCGGGCGCACCGGCCGCGCCGGGGCCTCGGGCCTGGCGGTGACGCTGGTGACGCGGGACGATGCGCGCCAGATCGGCGAGATCGAGCGCCTGATCAAGAAGAAGATCGAGATCGACGCCTTCGAGCTCGAGGACACGCGCCCGCGCCGCCGCGCGCGCGCGGACGAGCGCGGCGAGGAGCGTCGTGACGATCGCCGGGAAGGCCGGCGCGCGCCCCGCGCCGAGACGCTGCCGCCGCGGGACCATGCGCCGGCACCGGCGGCGGACCCGTTCTTCGACCGGCCCTATGAGGAGCCGCAGGACGCCGCCCCGGCCTGGGAGCGCGCCAAGGCCGATTTGCCGGCGAGGACGCCCAACATCCGGCCGAAGAAGAAGGTCGCCGCCCTGCTGGGCGGCTGACGCGTGCGCCGCGCCGCGGCGGGCGCGCAAGCACTTACTCAGGCGGCCTGAAGCGCGAACACCGCGGGCAGGCGATCGGGCATCGTCGGCGGCGCGCGGCGCCAGTCGGCGATGCTGCGGCAGCGGCTCCAGCCCTGCGGCAGCGTCAGCCCGCAACTGATCGCCAGCCGCGTCGACGGCTGCAGCGCCGCCAGCAGCGCCGCCACCATGGCGGTGTTGCGATAAGGCGTTTCGATGAAGAGCTGCGTCTGCTGCTGGCGCTGCGAGAGCGCCTCCAGTTCCCGCAGCCGGCGCTCGCGTGCCGCAGCCTCTTGCGGCAGGTAGCCGACGAAGGCGAAGCTCTGGCCGTTCAGGCCGCTGGCGGCCAGGGCCAGCAGTAGCGCACTGGGCCCCGCCAACGGCAGCACCGGCACGCCCGCGGCATGCGCGGCGGCCACGAGTGCGGCACCGGGATCGGCCACCGCCGGCAGCCCGGCTTCCGACAGCAGGCCCAGGTCGTGCCCTTGCAGCGCCGGCTGCAGCAGCAGCGTCCACTGCGCCGGGGCTACGCCGTCGCGGCTGCCCTTGCGCGCGCGCGGCAGTTCCGCGATGGCGATGTCCTGCAGCGGCGCCGCCAGCGGCGTCACCGCACCCACGCGTTTGAGGAAGGCGCGTGCGCTGCGCGCGTCTTCCGCCACCCAGTGATGCAGCGCAGCGGCCTGCTCCAGCACGCCGCGTGCCAGCACCGATTCGATCGGCACCGGTTCGTGCCCATGGTCCAGCGTGTTGGGCACCAGCAGTAGGCGGCCGGCGGGTCGGTCCTCGCTCATCGGCCGGCGTGCGCGATCGGGTCCAGCCCGGCCTCGCGCAGTAGTTCGCAGGTGCGGATCAGCGGCAGCCCGACGAGGGCGGTCGGGTCGTCGCTCTCGATCGCCGCGAGCAGCGCGATGCCCAGCGTCTCGGACTTCGCGCTGCCGGCGCAGTCGTAAGGCTGCTCCAGTTCGAGATAGCGCGCGATCTCGGCCTCCGTCAGCTCGCGCACGGCCACATGCACCGGCGCCAGCCGCACCTGCTCGAAGCCGGCGGCCGGCCGCAGCACGGCGACGGCGGTCTGGAAGACGAGGCGGCGCCCGCTCATGCGCCGCAACTGCTCGACGGCGCGCGCGTGCGTGCCGGGCTTGCCGATGGCCTCGCCGTCGAGGTCGGCCACCTGGTCCGAGCCGATCACGATCGCCTCCGGGTGCCGCGCCGCGACCTCGCGCGCCTTGGCCAGCGCCAGCCGCAGCGCCAGCGCGGCCGGCGCTTCGCCGGGCTGCGGCGTCTCGTCGACCGCGGGCGCGTCGACCTCGAAGGGCAGACGCAGGCGCTGCAGCAGTTCGCGGCGGTAGCGCGAGGTGGAGGCGAGGATCAGGGGCAGGGGCACGCAGCGATTGTCCTCTCGGCCGCCTGCCCATCTCGCAGGGGGCTGCCCGCTACACTGCCTCGCATGTTGCGCCATGGATTGCCGCTGTATGTCGACATGGACGGCACCCTCGTCAGGACCGACACCCTCAAGGAGGCCGCCTTGTCGCTTCTGCGGCGCAGTCCCTGGTTCCTGGTGCTGATGGTGGCCTGGCTCTGCCGCGGGCGTGTGGCGTTGAAGCGGGAGATCGCGTCGCGCGTCGCGCCGGCGCCCGATGGCCTGCCGATGCATCTGGAGTTCCTGGCGTTCCTGCGCGCCGAGCATGCACGCGGGCGGACGCTGGTGCTGGCGACGGCATCCGACGAACGGGTGGCGCGTGCCGTCGCGGCGCACCTTGGGCTGTTCTCGCACGTCCTGGCCACGCGGTCGGCCAACCTGCGCGGCCTTCAGAAACTCCGGGCCATCCAGGCGCACGCCCAAGGCCCTTTCGCATACGCCGGTAACAGCAGCGCAGACCTGCCCGTCTGGCAAGGCAGTGCCGAGGCTCTGGCCGTGTGCCCCTCGGCCGGCGTGCGGCGCCGTCTGCGGCGCATGCATCCGCACGCCAGGATCTTCGAGCGCCAGACGGCGACGGCCTGGGCCTTGCTCAAGGCGATGCGCCCGAACCAGTGGAGCAAGAACCTGCTGGTGTTTCTGCCGCTGCTCACCGCCCATGTGGGCGAGCCTGGTCAATGGCTGCAGGCGGCGGCGGCCTTCATCGCGTTCGGCCTGTGCGCCTCCGCCTCGTACCTGCTGAACGACCTGTTCGACCTCGAAGCCGACCGCGCCCATCTGCTCAAGCGCCGCCGCCCGCTGGCAAGCGGCGAGCTGGGCCTGGGGCTCGGGGCCTCGTCCGCGCTGCTGTCCGGCGCCGCCGGGCTGCTGATTGCCGCCAGCCTCTCGGTGTCGCTGCTGGCGATGCTGGCCGGCTACGTCGCCTTGACACTGGCGTATTCCAGCCGTCTGAAGACGATTCCTGTCGTCGACGTCCTTGTGCTGGCGATGCTCTACGCCTGGCGGGTGTTGGCCGGCGCGCTGCTCGTCGCGATCCCGCTGTCCAACTGGCTACTGGGATTCGCGTGGTTCCTCTTCCTGAGCCTGGCCCTGGTCAAGCGCTGCGCCGAACTCCAGCAGGCGTCGGTCGACGCCAAGGCCCTGTTGCCCGGGCGCGGCTATGTCGTGGAAGATCTGCCCATCCTGCGCGCGATGGGAATTGCCAGCGGCTTCGCCGCCGCGCTGGTGCTGACGCTCTACATCGACAGCCAGAACGGCAAGGCGCTGTACCCTTCGCCCGGCTGGTTGTGGGGGCTGGTTCCCCTCCAACTCGGATGGAATATGCGGATCTGGCTCAAGGTGGCACGCGGGAGCCTGCGCGGTGAAGACCCGGTGAGCTTCGTGCTCGGCGACGGCTACAGCTGGTTGACGGTCACTGCCATGGGCGCATGTGCCGTCGCGGCATCCCGAGCCGGATGAGCGCCGAGCCGGGCGATCGTCGGCTTCGAGTCCGAGCGGCCATCGCGGTGGCCCTGCTGGGGCTGTGCATGGTCGTGACCCTGCACACGCGCCGTGCCGAATTCTTCCTCGACGACCATCTCATTGATGCCATCACGCGCAGTGCGGTCGATCCGTTCTGGTTCTTCGGGCACCGTCATTTCTTCACCGAGCACCTGCACCGTCCGATGGGCTTCGCGAGCTGGTGGCTGCTGGCCGCCGCTGGCCCTGGTGCAGGGCCGCAACTGCTCGGCAACGCCTTGCTGTTGGCGGTCAACGGCACGCTGCTGGCCTGGCTGCTGCTGCGCTGGCAGGTGCCGGCGCTCGTGGCGGGCTTGACCGCCGCACTATGGATCGCTCATCCGGGATCGGTGGTGTTCGCCGGCTGGGCGGCCAACCGCTTCGAACTGCTGGCGACCGCCTTCGGCCTGGCCTGCCTGAGCGCGTGGACTGCCTTCCTGTTCGAAACCCGGTCGCGCCAGGCCGTGCCGAATGCGGTGCTGACCGCGGCGCTGGCCGTTGCAGCGCTGCTGTCCAAGGAATCGGCCGTGGTGCTGGCGCCGCTGCTGCTGGTGATGGCGACCACCGCGCGGCCGGCGGGCGGCGTGCGGCGGCGGTTGGTGGGGGGAACGGCCGTGGCGATCGCTGCCGTCCTCGCCGCCTTCGCCGGCTACCGGCGCTGGCTCCACGTGGGCCTACCGCAGGAGGTGATCGACGCCAACGGCAACTTCGCGTGGCTTGCCGGCATCGCCAAATGGTGGCGGCATCTGCCCGAGTTCATCTGCACCGCCTCGGCCTTGCCCGCAGCACTGGGCTGGCTGACGCTTGCGGTGTTACCCGTGGCCGTGCTGGCCTTGTCGCTCTGGGCCTGGCGCCGATGTCGCAGATCCAGCGAGGCGCCGTGTCCGCAGTGGCCGGTGCTGATCGGTGGACTGCTTGCGCTGGCGATGCCGGTGATCCAGGTCGGCCATCTCAGCCTTGCCACGATGGCGTTCGTCGACCCGGCCGGCAGGATGACGGGGCTGTTCGTCGAACGCTTCTACTTCCAGGGCGGAATGGGGCTGCTGATGATCGGCGCCGGGCTGCTGGCTGGCTGGCTGCGCCGCAGTGCCGGCAGATCCGGCCGCAAGAGCCCTGCGGCATGGGCCATGGTCGCCGGCGTGTTGGCCGTGGTGGCTTATCAGGGTCACCGCAGCCGGGAGACGACTGACCGTTGGCCCGACGTGACGCGGGACATCGTCCGACTGGCTCGTGCGGCGGCCGATGCGCTGGATGCCTCGGACGCCCGCAGCCGGCCGGGCTGTCGCGTGCGTTTCACGGGTGCGCCAAGTCCGGTGTTCGTGGCCTTCGCCGAAGGCATGATCAAGCCCATGGTCGGCGCAGAACCGGCCCTCGGCCGCTGCATCATCGAGACCGAAACGCGCCCGATGATCTCGATGACGCACGCATCGCGGATCGGCGACTATGCAACGCCGAAGGCGGCAGCCGAGCTGCCTCGCGTGGGCGACTGGTACTTCCTGCGCCCCACCCTCGTGGGTGATTCGACGGCGCCCGTCACGCATGCCTGGCGTTTCGACCCGCCGACAGCAGGGTTCCAGGTGATCACGGCACCCTGACATCGGCGCAACGCCACTCGTCCGGCCCGCTACACTGGCCGCAATGAATGCGCGCGACTTCGATGTTCGCCGCCTGGATGCGCAGGCCTTTGCCAAGGCGGCGGCCCAGCGCGAGGGCGCTTGGCCTTTGCAGGGCTTCGACCGGCTGCGCGACCTGCTGGCGCCGACGGCCGACGGGAATGCGGGGAACGCACCGTCATCGGACGTGCACTGGAGCCTGCGCGGCGAAGAACGCCCGGTGCGCGCCGCGCCGCCCGAGATTTGGCTGCACCTGGGCGCGCAGGCCGTGCTGCCGCTGGTCTGTCAGCGCTGCCTGCAGCCGTTGCTGCAGCCGTTGGCGTTGCAGCGGCATTACCAGTTGGTGCGCGGCGAGGAGGCCGCGGCGGCGCTGGACGGCGAGGTCGACCACGAGGTGTTGGCCCTGACACGCGAGTTGGACGTCCACGATCTGCTGGAAGACGAGCTGCTGCTCGACCTGCCGCTGGTGCCGCGCCACGCCGTCTGCCCGCAGCCGCTGCCACTTGCCGACGAAGCCTCCGCCGCAACGCCCGAAGGCCCCTTCGCCGGGCTGGCCGCGCTGCGCCGCGAGTCGCGCTGAGCCTTCGGAGCGGCCGCTTGCCGCTTGCAATGCTATACTTTCGGGCTTTGCAGGGTCAGGGTCGCAGCTGCGTGCCCGCCGACTTGCGCCCGCGGCGGAACGCGTTTGCCCGGGCTCCGATTCCAGGAGATTCCCATGGCTGTTCAGCAGAACAAGAAGTCGCCGTCCAAGCGCGGCATGCACCGTTCGCACAACGCGCTGGCCGCGCCGGGCACGGCGATCGAGGCGACGACCGGCGAGGTGCACCTGCGTCACCACATCAGCCCGACGGGCTTCTACCGCGGCCGCAAGGTCCTGAAGACCAAGGCCGACGCCTGAGACCGGGCGTCCAGCCCGGCCGCGGCGCCGCACACCTGCGCGGCCCGCGCCGGCAACGCATGAGCCGCGCTTTCCGGCAATGAGCTCGATCTGCGTCGCCGTCGACTGCATGGGCGGGGACCATGGCCCCGCCAGCACCCTGCCGGCCTGCCGCGCCTTCCTCGACCATCATGCCGACGCCGGCCTGCTCCTCGTGGGCACGGCCGAGGTGCTCGGGCGCACGAGCGATTGGCCGCGCTGCACGCGCGTCGCGGCGACGCAGGTGGTCGCGATGGACGATCCCATCGAGACGGCGATGCGCCACAAGCGTGATTCCTCGATGCGCGTGGCGATCTCGCAGCTCAAGAGTCGAGATGGACAAGCGCCCGCGGCACAGGCCTGCGTCTCGGCGGGCAACACGGGCGCGCTGATGGCGCTCTCGCGCTACCTGCTGAAGACGATGGAAGGCATCGAGCGTCCGGCGATCGCCTACGCCATGCCCAACCAGGCCGACCGCACGACGACCGTGCTCGACCTCGGCGCCAACGTCGACTGCACCGCCGAGCACCTGCTGCAGTTCGCCGTCATGGGCGCGGCGCTGGCCGCGGCGATGCAGGACGACGAGGCCTGGGAGCCGACGGTGGGGCTGCTCAACATCGGCGAGGAGATCATCAAGGGCGGCGAGACCATCCGCCAGGCCGGCGAACTGCTGCGCGCGGCGCACGAGGCCGGGCACCTGAACTTCGTCGGCAACGTCGAGGGCAACGACATCTACAAGGGCACGAGCGACGTCGTCGTCTGCGACGGCTTCGTCGGCAACGTCATGCTCAAGACGTCGGAAGGCCTGGCGACGATGATCACGGAATTCATGCGCCAGGAGTTCACGCGCAGTCTCCCCACCAAGCTCGCGGCGCTGCTGGCGCTGCCGGTGCTCAAGCGCTTCAAGGCGCGCGTCGACCCGCGCCGCTACAACGGCGCGGCGCTCCTGGGGCTGCGCGGCCTGGTCTTCAAGAGCCACGGTTCGGCGGACGCGCTGGCCTTCGAGCATGCGCTGCGGCGCGCGTATGATGCAGCGCGTCATCGGCTGCTGCAGCGCGTGCAGGATCGCCTCGCACAGACGATGCCCTCGATACCCGCCGTGGCCGAAGGCGCCGCTGCCCCGGCGCCCATGGATCCGGCCCGACGACTCGCATGAACGCCAGCCCCGCGAGACATTCGCGCATCACCGGCACCGGCAGCCACCTGCCCCCGCATCGCGTCACCAACGCCGAACTGGCGGCGCGGCTGGCGGCCGACGGCATCGAGACCAGCGATGCGTGGATCGTCGAGCGCACCGGTATCCGGGCACGCCACTTCGTCGCCCCCGGCGTGCAGACGAGCGATATCGCCGTCGATGCCGCGCGTCACGCGCTCGATGCCGCGGGCCGCAAGCCCGAGGACATCGACCTCGTCGTGCTCGCCACCTCGACGCCGGACATGGTCTTCCCGTCCACCGCCTGCATCGTGCAGCGCAAGCTGGGCATCCACGGCGGCGCGGCCTTCGACGTGCAGGCGGTGTGCACCGGCTTCGTCTACGCGCTGGCGCTGGCGGACTCGATGATCCGCACGGGCCTGGCCAGCAAGGCGCTGGTGATCGGTGCCGAGGTCTTCTCGCGCATTCTCGACTTCAGGGACCGCACCACCTGCGTGCTCTTCGGCGACGGCGCCGGCGCGGTCGTGCTCGAGGCCAGCGACGAGCCCGGCATCCTCGCCAGCGAGCTGCACGCCGACGGCCGCCACGTCGACATCCTCTGCGTGCCGGGCCAGGTCGCTGCCGGCGCGGTGACGGGCGACCCCTTCGTGCGCATGGACGGGCAGGCCGTCTTCAAGCTCGCCGTGGGCGTGCTCGACAGCGTCTCGCGCTCGGTGCTGGCCAAGGCCGGGCGCAGCGCCGACAGCGTGCACTGGATGGTGCCGCACCAGGCCAACATCCGCATCATGCACAGCGCCGCGCGGCGCCTGGGCGTTCCCGCCGAGCGCCTCGTCGTCACCGTCGACGAGCACGGCAACACCTCGGCGGCATCGATCCCTCTGGCGCTGGACGTGGCGGTGCGCAGCGGCCGCATCGAGCCCGGTCAGAGCGTGCTGCTGCAGGGCGTGGGTGGCGGCTTCACCTGGGGCGCGGTGCTGCTGGACCTCTGACCCGAGGCGTCCTGGCCGCTGCCCGCGTTCCCGCATATCCTCTTGCACATGGCAACGTTTGCATTCGTCTTTCCCGGGCAGGGCTCGCAGAGCGTGGGCATGCTCGACGCCTGGGGCGAGCACCCGGCCGTGCGCGAGGTGCTCGCCGAGGCTTCGCAGGCCTTGTCCGAAGACCTCGGCCGCCTGATCCGCGAAGGGCCCAGGGAGGCGCTCGAGCTGACCACCAACACGCAGCCGGTGATGCTGGCCGCGGGCATCGCCTGCCACCGCGCGTGGCTTGCGGAAACGGGGCTCGCGCCGGCAGTCGTCGCCGGGCATTCGCTGGGCGAGTACACGGCGCTGGTCGCCGCCGGGGCGCTGACGCTGGCGGAGGCGCTGCCGCTGGTGCGGCTGCGCGCGCAGGCGATGCAGCGCGCGGTGCCGGTGGGGCAGGGGGCCATGGCGGCGATCCTCGGCCTGGAGGCGGCCGAAGTCGGCCGCATCTGCGCCGAGGTGCAGGCGCAGACCGGGCAGGTCGTTTCGGCGGCCAACTTCAACGACCCCAAGCAGACGGTGATCTCCGGCGCCAAGGCGGCGGTCGATGCCGCCTGCGAGGCGCTGAAGGCCGCGGGCGCCAAGCGTGCGCTGCCGTTGCCGGTCTCGGCGCCCTTCCACTGCGCGCTGATGAAGCCCGCGGCCGAGGAGCTGAGGCCGGCGCTCGCGGCGACCGCGTTCGCGGCTCCGGCGATCGACGTCATCAACAACATCGACGTGCTGGCGCCGCGCGAACCGGCGGCGATCCGCGATGCGCTCTACCGCCAGGCCTTCGGCCCGGTACGCTGGGTGGAGATCGTGCAGGCGATGCGCGCGCGCGGTGTCGACGCCATCATCGAGTGCGGCCCGGGCAAGGTGCTCTCGGGCATGGTCAGGCGCATCGAGCCGGAACTGCGCACGACCACCGTGCTCGACCCGGCTTCGCTCGCCCAGGCCAAGGAGTTGCTGGCATGACCGACCCCCGGGAGACGCAGAGCGTGAAGGGACAGGTGGCGCTCGTCACCGGCGCCTCGCGCGGCATCGGCCGCGCCATCGCCGCGACGCTGGCGGAGCAGGGCTTCCAGGTCGTCGGCACGGCGACGACCGAAGCCGGTGCGGCGGCCATCGGCGCGGCGCTGGCGGCGCACCCGGGCTGCGAGGGCATCGTCCTGAACGTCAACGACGGTGCGGCGCTGGACGCCGCGATCGACGCCCTCGTCAGGCAGCGCGGCGCGCTGCACGTGCTCGTCAACAACGCCGGCATCACCCGCGACGGCCTGGCGATGCGCATGCGCGACGAGGACTGGGACGCGGTGCTGGACACCAATCTCAAGGCGGTGTTCCGCGCCTGCCGCACGGCCATGCGCACGATGATGAAGCAGCGCTACGGCCGCATCGTCAACATCACCTCGGTGGTCGGGGCCAGCGGCAACGGCGGCCAGGCGAACTACGCCGCCGCCAAGGCCGGCGTGGCGGGCATGACGCGGGCGCTGGCGCGCGAACTCGGCAGCCGCAGCATCACGGTGAACTGCGTGGCGCCCGGTTTCATCGCCACCGACATGACCGAGGCGCTGAGCGAAGCGCAGAAGACCGCGCTGCTGGCCGCGATCCCGCTCGCGCGCCTGGGCGCGCCCGAGGACGTCGCGCACGCGGTGGCCTTCCTCGCGTCGCCGCAGGCGGGCTACATCACCGGAGCCGAATTGCACGTCAACGGCGGCATGTACATGAGCTGAGCGCGCGCCGCGCCCCGCCCGAGCCGGCCCGCGGGCCGCTGCGGACGGCCCCGGTAGAATCGCGCGCTGTTTTTCGAACCCCACTCCCGGAGGAGTCATGAGCGACATCGAAGCACGAGTCAAGAAGATCATCGCCGAGCAGCTCGGCGTGCCGGAGGCCGACGTGAGCAACGAGAAGGCCTTCGTCGCCGACCTGGGCGCGGACTCGCTCGATACCGTCGAACTGGTGATGGCGCTGGAGGACGAGTTCGGCATCGAGATCCCCGACGAGGAGGCCGAGAAGATCACCACCGTGCAGCTGGCGATCGACTACGCGGTGGCGCACCAGAAGGCCTGAGCGCCGGGATGATGGGCAAGCGACGCATCGTCGTCACGGGCCTGGGCATCGTCAGCCCCGTGGGCAACACGGTGGCCGAGGCCTGGGCCAACATCGTCGCCGGCCGCTCGGGGGTGGGTCCGGTGACGAAGTACGACGTCTCGACGATGAACTCGCGCATCGCCGGGGAGGTCCGCGACTTCAGCGTCGAGGGCGTGTTCCCGGCCAAGGAGGCGCGCCACGTCGACACCTTCGTCCATTTCGGTGTCGCCGCGTCGCTGCAGGCGGTAGCCGATGCCGGGCTGCCGCACGGCGAGGCGCTGAGCGAGGAGCGCGCCGCGCGCATCGGCTGCCTGGTCGGATCGGGCATCGGCGGGCTGCCGATGATCGAGGCCAACTACAAGGAGTTCCACGAGCGCGGCGCGCGCCGCATCTCGCCCTTCCTGATCCCGGGCTCGATCATCAACATGATCTCGGGCCACGTGTCGATCCGGCTCGGCTACACCGGCCCCAACCTGGCCGTCGTGACGGCGTGCACGACCGGGCTGCACGGCATCGGCATGGCCGCGCGCCTGATCCAGTACGGCGACGCCGACGTGATGATCGCCGGCGGCGCCGATTCGACGATTTCGGCGCTGGGCGTCGGCGGCTTTGCCGCCGCGCGTGCGCTGTCCACGCGCAACGACGACCCGGCCGGCGCCTCGCGCCCCTGGGACCGCGGCCGCGACGGCTTCGTCATCGGCGAGGGTGCCGGCGTGCTGGTGCTCGAGGAGCGCGAGCATGCGCTCGCGCGCGGGGCGCGGGTCTATGCCGAGATCATCGGCTTCGGCATGAGCGGCGACGCGCATCACATCACCGCGCCCAACGTCGACGGCCCGCGCCGCTCGATGCAGGCGGCGCTGCGCGATGCCGGCATCGCGCCCGACGCCGTCCACTACCTGAACGCCCACGGCACCTCGACCCCGCTGGGCGATCTCAACGAGACCAACGCCATCAAGGCCGCCTTCGGCGACGCCGCCAAGTCCGGGCTCGTGGTCAGTTCGACGAAGTCGATGACGGGCCACCTGCTCGGGGGCGCGGGCGGCATCGAGTCGGTGTTCACGGTGCTTGCGCTGCACCACCAGGTGGCGCCGCCGACGATCAACCTCACCGATCCCGATCCGGAGTGCGATCTCGACTACTGCGCCAACGAGGCGCGCAGCATGCGCATCGACGTCGCGATGAAGAACAACTTCGGCTTCGGCGGGACCAACGGCACGCTGCTGTTCGCGCGCGCCTGAAGCGGCATGCGCGCCGCACCGCCGGTGCAGATGCGTTGCGGTCGCAGCGCCCTTTGGTCCGTCGCCGTCACCGTGCTGGGCGGTGCCGCCTTCGGCACCCTCCTGGGCTGGCTGGCCTGGCACGCCGGGGCGGGCGCGGCGCAGCTGCGGCTGACGATCGCCGGCGCCGCCCTGCTGGCGGGCGCCTGGAGCTGGCGCCGTCTTGCCCGGGCGCCGCAGCGGGTGCTGGCCTGGGACGGGCAGGCCTGGTGGCTGGACGGCGTGCCCGGATGGCCGCAGCGGATGATGGACACCGGCGGCTGGATGCTGCTGCGCTGGCGCGACGAAGGCGGCGGCCTGCGCTGGCTGCCCCTGGTGCCTGCGGCCTGCGGCGCGAGCGCACACTTGGCGCGCGCCGCGCTGCTCGCCCATGCCGAAGCGCCGCGGCGGCCCGCGCGAACCCTCTTCGAGCGCCATGGCTGAGGGGCCGGACGTCGACGCCCTGCTCGTCGAGCGTGCGCGCCGGGGCGAGAGCGCGGCCTTCGAGATGCTGGTGCTCAAGTACCAGCGCCGCATCGAGCGGCTGATCTCGCGCATGGTCCGCGATCCCGAACTGGTGCAGGACGTGGCGCAGGAAACCTTCATCCGCGCCTGGCGGGCGCTGCCGCAGTTCCGCGGCGAGAGCGCCTTCTACACCTGGCTCTACCGCATCGCGATCAACAGCGCGAAGAAAACCCTGGCCGACCTGCGCCGCGACCCGCTCGTTCCCGAGGCCGGCCTTCAGCGCGACGCGGAAGGCGACGAAACTTCCCGGGTCGAGAACGAACTAAGCGACGGCGAGACGCCCGACGCGCTGCTGGCCAGCAAGGAGATCGCCGCCGCGGTGAACGCGGCCATCGAGGCCTTGTCGGACGACCTGCGCCAGGCGATCACGCTGCGCGAGATCGAAGGCCTGAGCTACGAAGAGATTTCCGAGGTCATGAACTGTCCCATCGGCACCGTCCGCTCGCGCATCTTCCGCGCCCGCGAGGCCATCGCGAACCGCCTGCGTCCGCTCCTCGACACCCGCGAAGGCGTGCGCTGGTGAGATCCTCCCTCCGGCATTCCTCACCCCCCGAACCCCATGCGAAAGAACCTTCTTCCGGAACCGGACCCCGAGGACCCCTCGCCCGCGGGACAGCGCGTCTCCAGCCTCGTCGATGGCGAGTGCCCGGCGGCCGAGCTGGATGACGCGTGTCGGCGCTGGCGCGGCGATGCCGGCCTGCGGCGCGACTGGCAGCTCTACCATCTCATCGGCGACGTATTGCGCTCGGACGAACTGAGCCCGACGCGGCCCGCGGACGCGGCCTTCCTCGAGAGCCTGCGCGAGCGCATGGCCCGTGAGCCGGTGCCGCTGGCGCCGGCGCCGCTGCCGACGCGGCGGCAGCGCGACGGCACGACGCAGGGCTTCGCCCGCCGCTGGCCGCTGCCCGCGGCGATGGCCGCCGGCTTCGCGGGCGCGATGGTGCTGGGCTCGGCCGTGGTGCTGATGCGTCCGCAGGCGCCGTCGCCTGCGGGCGGCTGGGGCGAACCCACGGCGAGTGCGCTGCCGGGGGCGCCTCAGGGCGCGGCGATGGTCTCGCTGCCGGTGGCCGCGTCGGCGCATGCGTCGGGGCCGGCCGCGCTGGTGCGTGACCGGCAGCTCATCCGCGACGCGCGCCTGGACGCCTACATCGATGCGCATCGCGGTGCGCTCGTGCCCCTGCCGGTGGCGATGCCAGGCGCCTGGCCCCGGGACAGCGATCTGCTCGCGCCGCAGCGGTGAGGGCGCCCTCTCTCGCCGCGCGTGCGAGCGCCGGGACTTGCCTTTGGCTCCTGGCCGGCCTCGTGTCCGCACTGCCGCTGCAGGCCCAGGCGGCCGGCGCGACGGCGCCGGCCGAGGCCGCCGAGCGCACGAGCGCTGGCGCCGCGGAGGCGCCGAGCGACGCGCAAGGCTGGCTGGCGCGCATGGGCGCAGCGGCCAGCGGCCGCAACTACCAGGGAACGATGATGTACGTCACGGCCGGCGGCGCGATGTCGAGTTCGCGCGTCGCGCATTTCTGCGTCGGCGATCAGGTGTACGAGCGCATCGAGACGCTGGATGGTCGGCCGCGTCAGGTCTATCGACACAACGAACGCGTGCATACGGTCTGGCCGCGCGCCGGCGTGGTGATGGTGGAGCAGCGCAAGCTGCCTTCGACGCTGCCCTCGGTCACGCAGTCGGTCGACCCGAGTGCGCTGCTGCAGTACGAATTGCGCGACGAGGGCGAAGGTCGCGTCGCCGGGCGCGATGCGCGCGTGCTTCTGCTGCAGCCGCGCGACGCGCTGCGCTATGCGCAACGCGTCTGGGCCGACCGCGAGACCGGACTGATGCTGCGCGCCGAGGTCCTCGACGGCGGCGGGCAGGTGCTGGAGTCGACCGGCTTCTCGAGCGTCGAGATCGGCGTGCGCGCACAGCCGGAGTCGGTGCTGCAACCGATCCGCCAGCTCGCCGGGCTGCGCGTGCTGCGGCCGGCCCAGGTGGCAACGGCGCTCGAAGCCGAGGGCTGGGCGCTGGCGAAGCCGCTGCCGGGCTTCCGGCTCACGGCCTGTGTCAAGCGGCCCGCGGGCGGCGATTCCGCGGGCCGGGGCGAGAACCAGTGGCCCGAGGGCCTGCAGGCGGTGTTCAGCGACGGACTCACGCATGTCTCGCTCTTCATCGAGCCCTTCGATTCCGCGCGCGACCGCAGGCCCTTGCGCGCCCAGTTCGGAGCGACGCATTCGCTCTCCGCCCGCAAGGGTGATTTCTGGCTCACGATCGTCGGCGATGCGCCGCTGGATACGCTGCAAAGCCTCTTCGATGCCCTGCAGCGCCGACCCTGAGCGGCGCGCGGCAAATGAGGTTGGCGGCGGCTTCCTTCATCGTTTTCTTTCTTCCCCTGCCGTTGGAGCACCTGGCATGCGACTTTCGATGGATCCCACTCTGGCCTGGCGCGGTCTGCGCGCGCGGTGCGCCCCGCGCGCATGGGCCTTGGCAGCCTTGTTGCTGGCGAGCGCGATCGCCGCATGGCCGCAGGCGGCGCGGGCGCAGTCCGTGGGGCTGCCGGATTTCACGGAACTGGTCGAACGCGTCGGCCCGGCGGTGGTGAACATCCGTACCCTCGAGCGCGGGCAGCCGCATGGAGCGCTGGGGGGGCTGGACCCGAACGTCGAGGAATTCCTGCGACGCTTCGGCATCCCGCTGCCGGGCGGCCGCGCGGATCCGCGCCGCGGCCCGCGCGCAGACGATGGCGAGGAGCCCCCGCGCCAACGGGGCGTCGGCTCGGGATTCATCCTCGGTGCCGACGGCTACATCATGACCAACGCGCATGTCGTCGATGGCGCCGACGAGTTGCTGGTCACGCTCACCGACAAGCGCGAGTTCAAGGCGCGCGTGATCGGTGCCGATCGCCGCACCGACGTGGCGCTCGTGAAGATCGACGCCGGCGGCCTGCCGACGGTGAAGATCGGCGACGTCCAGCGGCTGAAGGTCGGCGAGTGGGTGGTGGCCATCGGCTCGCCCTTCGGTCTCGAGAACACGGTCACCGCCGGCATCGTCAGCGCCAAGGCGCGTGACACCGGCGAGTACGTGCCCTTCATCCAGACCGACGTGGCGATCAACCCCGGCAACTCCGGAGGCCCGCTGATCAACCTGCGCGGCGAGGTGGTCGGCATCAACTCGCAGATCTACAGCCGCTCGGGCGGATTCATGGGCATCTCGTTCGCGATCCCGATCGACGAGGCGATGCGCGTCTCGGACCAGTTGCGTGCGACCGGGCGCGTGGTGCGAGGGCGCATCGGTGTGCAGATCGGCCCGGTGACCAAGGAGGTCGCCGAGGCGATCGGCCTGGGTCAGCCCGCCGGGGCGCTGGTGCAGGCGGTCGAACCCGGGCAGGCGGCGGAGAAGGGCGGCGTCGAGGCCGGCGACATCATCGTCAAGGTCGACGGCAAACCGGTCGAGAAGTCGAGCGACCTTCCGCGCATCATCGGCAACACCAAGCCGGGCGCGCGCATCACGCTTCAGGTCTTCCGTCGCGGCGGCACGCGCGACCTGACGCTGACGGTGGGCGAGTTCGAGGCCGAACGCACGGCGCAGCGGGCGCCGGCCGAGTCCGGCGCCGCGCCGGTGACGCGCAGCGCGCTCGGACTCACCGTCTCCGACCTCACCGAGGAGCAGAAGAAGGACTTGCGACTGCGCGGCGGCGTTCGCGTCGATGCCGTCGAGGGCGCGGCAGCGCGTGCGGGCGTGCGCGAGGGCGACGTGATCCTCGCCGTGAACAACGCCGACGTGTCCGATGCGCGCCAGTTCGAGGCCGTCACCGGCAAACTGGACAAGGCGCGCGCCACCAGCCTCCTGGTCCGTCGTGGCGATGCCGTCAACTACCTCGTGATCCGACCGGGACGCTGACTCGGCGTCGGCGCGACCGCCCACTCAGGCTGCCGCGGTCGCCGTGGCCGCCATCGCCGCCTGGGCGATCAGCCGAGCGCGGCATTGGGTCTTTGCGCATCACGAAATGTCTCGGGACTATCGGTGCCGAGCTTGGCATAGTTTCAAGATCATATGAAAGCGGGCGCGTACTCACAAAGACAGGATCGATGCCTTTGATTCCCAACCTGAACGGCTAGAATCGAGCACCCGAGCGCGTTTTTTCGGCCCTCTCGGCGACTTGCAAGGCGGCGCGACGAGCTTCGGAAGGGTCTTCCGCGAACTGTTGATAAGCTGTTGACAAATTGCGCTGTTGGCACCCTGCAACGGCCGGAAAACAAGCACTGGCGCGGCTTCCAGCGGGATCGTTTTGGCTACAATGAAGTCCCAACAAGCAGTTGCCATACGTTTTGTTGGAAGGCACGTCACCTCTTTGACGTGCCTTTTTTTTAGTCCGTCTTCGGCACGCGGCGCCTTGCGTCTTCACATCGCCGTGCGATGTGAGTCTGCGTCGAAGCGGCTGCGCCGCTTTCGGCACGGTGCGGCTTGCACGACTCCATGAACCACATCCGCAACTTCTCCATCATTGCCCACATCGACCACGGCAAGAGCACCCTGGCCGATCGACTCATTCAACGCTGCGGTGGTCTGGCCGATCGCGAGATGGAGGCGCAGGTGCTCGACTCGATGGACATCGAGCGCGAGCGCGGCATCACCATCAAGGCGCAGACCGCGGCGCTGCAGTACACCGCGCGCGACGGCCGGGTCTACAACCTCAACCTCATCGACACGCCGGGCCACGTCGATTTCTCGTACGAGGTGAGCCGGTCGCTTTCGGCCTGCGAGGGCGCGCTGCTCGTCGTCGATGCCAGCCAGGGCGTGGAGGCGCAGACGGTGGCCAACTGCTACACCGCGCTCGACCTGGGTGTGGAGGTGATTCCCGTCCTCAACAAGATGGACCTGCCCAGCGCCGACCCCGAGAGCGCGCGCGCGGAGATCGAGGACGTGATCGGCATCGACGCCGCAGACGCCATCGCCTGCTCGGCCAAGACCGGCATGGGCATCGACGACATCCTCGAGGCCGTCGTCGCACGCATGCCGCCGCCTCGGGGCAACCCGGAGGGCCCGCCGCGCGCGATGATCATCGACGCCTGGTTCGACAACTACGTCGGCGTCGTCATGCTGGTGCGCATGGTCGACGGCCGCCTCTCCAAGGGCGAGCGCATCCGCCTGATGGCCACCGGTGCCGTCTACCCGATCGAGCAGATGGGCGTCTTCACGCCCAAGAGCGAGAGCCGTCCGGCTTTGCTGGCCGGCGAGGTCGGCTTCGTCATCGCCGGCATCAAGGAGCTTGCCGCGACCAAGGTCGGCGACACCCTGACGCTGGAGAAGAAGCTGCCCAACAACGCGGGCCCGGCCGCCGAGCCGCTGCCGGGCTTCAAGGAGATCCAGCCGCAGGTCTTCGCCGGCCTCTACCCGACCGAAGCCAGCGAATACGACGCGCTGCGCGATGCGCTCGAGAAGCTCGAGCTCAACGACAGCTCGCTGCGTTACGAGCCCGAGGTGTCGCAGGCGCTGGGCTTCGGCTTTCGCTGCGGCTTCCTCGGCCTGCTGCACATGGAGATCGTGCAGGAGCGGCTCGAGCGCCAGTACGACCAGGACCTCGTCACCACCGCGCCCAGCGTCGTCTACGAGGTCGAGCTCGGCGACGGCAGCGTGCAGATGGTGGAGAACCCGAGCCGCATGCCCGACCTCGGGCGCATCCGCGAGATCCGCGAGCCCATCGTCACCGTGCAGCTCTACATGCCGCAGGACTGCGTCGGCCCGGTGATGACGCTGTGCAACCAGAAGCGCGGCATCCAGATGAACATGGCCTACCACGGCAAGCAGGTGCACCTGACCTACGAACTGCCGCTGGCCGAGATCGTGCTCGACTTCTTCGACAAGCTGAAATCGGTCTCGCGCGGCTACGCGTCGATGGATTACGAGTTCAAGGAATACCGCGCCGCGGACGTGGTCAAGGTCGACATCCTCATCAACGGCGAGCGCGTCGATCCGCTGGCGATGATCGTGCACCGCTCGCAGAGCCAGCAGCGCGGCCGCGCAGTGGTCGCCAAGATGCGCGAGCAGATCCCGCGCCAGATGTACGACGTGGCGATCCAGGCCGCGATCGGCGCCAACATCATCGCGCGCGAGAACATCAAGGCGCTGCGCAAGAACGTGCTGGCAAAATGCTACGGCGGCGACATCACGCGCAAGCGCAAGCTGCTCGAGAAGCAGAAGGCGGGCAAGAAGCGCATGAAGCAGATCGGCAGCGTCGAGGTGCCGCAGGAGGCCTTCCTCGCCATCCTGCAGGTCGACGACTAACCCGGTCCCGGAGACCCTCACGGCATGAGTCCTCTCACCGCGGCGCTCTACGGCGCGCTCATCGTCTACCTGGGCGGCTGGTTCCTCGGCCGCTGGACGGGCAACTTCTCGCTGCTGCTGTTCGTGCTCACGGTGGTGACGCTGCTGTACTGGCTCGCCGAGCGCTTCCACTTCCGGCCCGCGCGCGCGGCCGCCGCCGCCGCACTCGAGCAGCAGGACGCCGCGCGCCGCCAGGAACTCGCGCGCATGGGGATCGACAAGGTCGACGGCGACGTGCAGGAGGCCAAGGCGCGCCTGCTCATGCAGCCCTGGTGGCTGGACTGGACGGCCGGGCTCTTCCCCGTCATCCTCATCGTCTTCCTGCTGCGATCCTTCCTCTTCGAGCCCTTCAAGATCCCTTCGGGCTCGATGATCCCGACGCTGCTGGTGGGCGACCTCATCCTCGTCAACAAGTTCCACTACGGCATCCGGCTGCCGGTGATCAACAAGAAGATCCTCGACAACAACCCGGTGCAGCGCGGCGACGTGATGGTCTTTCGCTACCCCGTGGACCCGCGGCAGGACTACATCAAGCGCGTCGTCGGCCTGCCCGGCGACGAGGTGAGCTACGCCAACCAGGTGCTGTCGATCAACGGCCAGCCAGTGCAGACGCGGTCGCTGGGCGAGTTCTACGACGAGGACAGCCTGCGCTACAGCCCGCTCTTCAGCGAGAAGCTCGGTGCCGTGGAGCACCGCATCCTCGTCGACCCGAAGCGCCAGGCCTACTACGGCCCCGAGCCCAAGACCTTCCCGATGGCGCAGAATTGCCGCTACAGCGGCGAGGGTGTGAGCTGCACGGTGCCGCCCGGGCACTACTTCATGATGGGCGACAACCGCGACAACTCGCAGGACTCGCGCTACTGGGGCTTCGTGCCCGACGAGAACATCGTCGGCCGTGCCTTCTTCATCTGGATGAACTTCGGCAACCTGGGGCGCATCGGCTCCTTCCACTGATCGCCGCGTGCCGTCACCCGCAAGAGGAGACTCGAGCAAGATGAGGTCCCGACTCCCATCGATGCCCCAGCTTCGCGGCGCGCGCGGCCAGCGCGGCCTGACGCTGTTCGGGCTGCTGACCTGGGCCATCCTCGTCGGCATGGTCGCCTACGTCGCGCTGCGCGTGTTCCCGACCGTCAACGAGTACCTGACGATCCAGCGCACGGTCGACAAGATCGCCGCCTCCGCGCCGAGCACCGTGGCCGAGGCGCGCGCGGCCTTCGAGCGCCAGAAGGACATCGAGTACTCGATCAGCACCATCGGCGGCAAGGACCTCGAGGTGACGAAGGAGAACGACAAGGTCGTGCTCAGCTTCGCCTACGACAAGGAGATCCCGCTCTACGGGCCGGTCTTCCTGCTCATCAAGTACGAGGGGCGCTCGCGCTGAGACGGCGCCCGCGCCGCGCATGGATTCACGCCCGCCGTCCCTGGAGCACGCGCTCGGCCACCGCTTCGACGAGCCCCGCCTGCTGGCGCGCGCGCTCACGCACCGCAGCGCCGGTCCCGAGCACAACGAGCGCCTGGAGTTCCTCGGCGATGCCGTGCTCTCGCTGGCGGTCTCGGCGATGCTCTTCGAGCGCTTCGCCGGCTCCGACGAGGGCGACCTCACGCGCATCCGCGCCCATCTCGTGCGCGAGGACAGCCTGCACCGCCTGGCGCTGCAGCTCGGTCTGCCCGAGCGAATGCGCCTGTCGGAGGGCGAGCTGCGCGGCGGCGGGGCGCAGCGCCCGTCGATCCTCGCCGATGCGCTGGAGGCGGTGATCGGCGCGGTCTTTCTCGACGGCGGCTACGAGGCAGCACGCCAGGTCGTCCAGCGGCTGCTGGGTGAACGCATCGACGGCACCGAGGTGCAGAGCTGGAGCAAGGACGCCAAGACCGAACTGCAGGAGTGGCTGCAGGCGCGTCGGATCGCGGTGCCGGCCTACCGCATCGTCGCCACGCGCGGCCAGGCGCATGCGCAGACCTTCGAGGTCGAGTGCGAGGTGGCCACGCTCGGCCTGTCCGAGCGTGGCGAGGGGCGCTCGCGGCGCGCCGCCGAACAGGAGGCCGCGCGCCGCCTGCTCGACCGCCTCGAGGCGAGCGACCGCCCCGGCGGTCCGCTGCGCGCATGAACACGGTGCCGCCCGCGCAGGCCGCGCGGCCCGCGGACCCGCCGCGGCGCTGCGGCCTCATCGCCATCGTCGGCCGCCCCAACGTCGGCAAGTCGACGCTGCTGAACGCGCTCGTCGGGAAGAAGATCAGCATCACATCGCGCAAGGCGCAGACGACGCGGCACCGCATCACCGGCGTGCGCAGCCTGGGCGCGACGCAGTTCGTGTTCGTCGACACGCCGGGATTCCAGACCGCGCACGGCACGGCGCTCAACCGCAAGCTCAACCGCACGGTGCAGGCGGTGCTGGGCGACGTCGACCTCGTGCTCTTCGTCGTCGAGGCGCGGCGCTTCGGCCTCGACGATGCCAAGGTGCTCAACCTGCTTCCCGCCGACAAGCCGGCGATCCTGGTCGCCAACAAGCTCGACGCCGTGCGCCGTCGCACCGAGTTGCTGCCCTGGCTCAAGGACATGCAGCAGCGTCATCCCTTCGTCGAGTTCGTGCCGATGTCGGCGCGCCGCGAGGCCGACGTGCAGCGCCTCTTCGCCATCGTCGAACGCCACCTGCCCGAGCAGGAATGGCTCTACGACGAGGCGACGCTGACCGACCGCAGCGAGCGCTTCCTGGCCGGCGAGATCGTGCGCGAGAAGCTCTTTCGCCTCACCGGCGACGAACTGCCCTACACCTCGACCGTGGTCATCGACGCCTTCGAGGAGGAGGAGGCGTCCAGGTCGCGCGGGCGGCCGCTCTACCGCATCGGTGCGACCATCGTGGTCGACCGCGACGCGCACAAGGGCATGGTGATCGGCGAGGGCGGCGAGCGCCTCAAGCGCATCGGCAGCGAGTCGCGGCTGGAGCTCGAGCGACTGCTCGGCGCCAAGGTCTTCCTCGAGCTCTGGGTCAAGCTGCGCTCGGGCTGGGCGGACGACGAGGCGCACCTGCGCAGCTTCGGCTACGAGTGAACGCAGGCCGCGCCCGCGCCGTGTGGAGGGCATCGCGATGAATGCGCCGCGCCGCGCCGCCGCCGCGCCGCTCTCCGCCTTCGTGCTGCATCGCTGGGACTGGAGCGAGAGCAGCCTCATCGTCGACCTCTTCACGCGCGAGCGCGGACGGCTGGCGGTCGCGGCCAAGGGTGCCAAGCGGCCGTACTCGCAGCTGCGGCCGGTCCTCATCCCCTTCCAGCGGCTGCTGGTGCAGCTCGGCCGCACACCCGCCGACGCCGCGGCCGAGGTGCACCTGCTGCGCAGCGCCGAGCGCGCCGCCGGCCTGCCCATGCCCGCGGGCGCGGCGCTGCTGGCGGGCTTCCACCTCAACGAGCTGCTGCTCGCGCTGCTGGCGCGCCAGGATCCGCACGAGCCGCTCTTCGATGCCTACGCCGACGCCGTGGCGGCGCTGCACGCCGCCGACGAGGCCGGCGTGCAGGCGACGCTGCGCGGCTTCGAGCTTTCGCTGATGCGCGCCGTGGGCGTTCTGCCCGCGCTCGACGTGGTCACCTCGACGCTGCGCGCGCTGGCGCCCGAACAGGGCTACGCGCTGCATCCCGAGGCCGGCATCGTCGCGGCGGCACCCGGTGCGGCAGCACTTCCCGGTGCGGCCTGGCGGGCGATCGAGGCCGCGCTGGCCGCGGGCGACGGCGCGGCGCTGCGCGCGGCCGCGGCGCCGGTCGCCGCGGCGCTGCGCGGGTCGCTGCGCGACCTGCTTCACTATCATCTCGGATCCCCGCAGTTGCGCACGCGCCGGGTGATGCTGGAGCTTCACCGCCTCCGTGGGCGCACGCCTTGATGCCATGAATCCCCTGCTCGTCGACGAGGCCGGTTCCGGCGCGCACCGCCACGGCGCCACGGCGCTGTCGGTCAACGTCAACAAGGTCGCGCTGCTGCGCAACAGCCGTCGTCTCGACATTCCGAACGTGCGCCACGCGGCGACACTCGCGCTGCAGGCCGGTGCCGACGGCATCACCGTGCACCCGCGGCCCGACGAGCGCCACATCCGGGCGCGCGACGTGGCTGAACTCGCGGGACTGCTGCACGACTGGCCGCAGGCCGAGTTCAACATCGAGGGCAATCCTTTCCACAACCTGCTGCCCTTCGTGCACGCGCTGCGCCCGCAGCAGGTGACCTTCGTTCCCGACGACCAGGGGCAGTTCACCTCCGACCACGGCTGGGACCTGCCGCGCGAGGCCGAGCGCCTGCGCCCGCTCATCGGGGAATGCCGCGCGCTGGGCGTGCGCGTGAGCCTTTTCATGGACGCGCAGCCCGAGGCGATGGCGCTGGCGCGCGCGCTCGGCGCCGACCGCATCGAGCTCTACACCGAACCCTATGCGGCGGCGCACGGCACGCCGCGGCAGGCCGCCGAACTGGCGCGCTTTGCCGCGGCCGCGCGCGCGGCGCAGACCGCGGGCCTGGGCGTCAACGCCGGGCACGACCTGAACCGCGACAACCTCGCGGCCTTTCTGCGCGCGGTACCCGGCGTGCTCGAGGTCTCGATCGGCCACGCGCTGGTCGCAGACGCGCTCGAGTTCGGCATGGCGGAGACGGTGCGCGAATACCAGCGCTGCATCCGCAGCGCCGGGCCGGGCGGGCAGGGCGCGGCGTGATCGTCGGCATCGGCACCGACGTCTGTGACCTGCGCCGCATGCGGGCAACGCTTGCGCGCCGCGGCGAGCGTTTTGCCGAGCGCGTGCTCGGCGAGCACGAACTGGCGGTCTTTCACGCGCGCCGCGCGCGTGCCGAGGTGCGCGGCCTGGCCTATCTGGGGACGCGCTTCTCCGCCAAGGAGGCGTTTTCGAAGGCGATCGGCCTTGGAATCCACTGGCCGATGACCTGGCGCGGCTGCGAGATCCTGAACGAGGCCGGCGGCAAGCCCTACGTACGCCTGAACGGCGCGCTGGCGCAGTGGTTCGAGGCGCGCGGCTGGCGCGCGCACGTGAGCGTCAGCGACGAGAGCGACTACGCGGCCTCGTTCGTCGTCGTCGAGGCGGTGCACGCCGCCGGCCGCCCGTAGCCCGGCGGCGCCGGCGCAGCCATCGGCGGCTCCTCCCGCGTCAGCACGGGTCGCTGTCGATCGCGCTCGTCAAGGCCTGCGCCGTGACGCGGATGGGCACCGCCGACTCCGAAAGCACGGCGACGATGCGGTGCGCCGCGTGCGCCGTGTTGCGCCACACCGGAGTCTGCCGCGCCTGGCCGTCGGCGCGCGTGAGCACGGCAACGCGCGGGTGATAGGCCTTGTCGCCGTTGCCGGTGACGATGCCGACCTCGTCGCTGGCCAGGCGCACGAAGCAGCCCGGGGGGAAGACGCCGAAGCTCTTGATCAGCGCCTGGCACAGCGGGCTGCCCTCGGCCATCGAATAGATCTCGCGCGCGGCGTCGTGCGCGCTCATCGCCGCGCGCGTGGCACGCCGGCTCATGAGGGCGGTGTAGATGTCGGCGAAGCGCAGCAGCTGGCCGAGCTCGCTGCTCGGCGGCCGCCGGCTCGGGTAGCCCTTGCCGTCGGGGGACTCGTGGTGCTCGCGCACCGCGGCCAGCCAGTCGTCGTCGTCCACGCCGGCCTCCTGCAGCATCTCGGCGCTGCGCAGCGGATGGGCGTCGATCATCTGCCGCTGGTTCGCGGTGAGCGGCGAGACCTGGTGGGCCAGACGTCCCTGCAGGTCGACGATCGACAGATTCATCGTCAGAGCCGCGTGCAGCGCGCGCTGCTGCTCGTCTTCGGACCAGCCCAGGGTGCGCGCCGTCACCTGGCAGGCGATGGCGGCGTTCATTGCATGCGCGATGCCGTAGTGCGCCTCGCTCGCCTCGTCCTGGCGCACCACCTGCGACATCGCGACGCCCGCGCTGCGCTGCACCAGCAGCGCGACGTTGCGCGCGGCGAGCGCGAGGGCCGAACGCCGCTCGTCCCGCTGCGGCGCCAGGGCGGCGGCCACGCGGGCGGCGCACTCGGTCCAGCGCTGAGGCAGCACAGCCGCGGGAATGACCTCGGGGGCCGTGCTGCGCGGCGGGGCGAAAAGCGGGTCGTCGGCGCCGAACGCGGCCTTCAGCTCCTCCATTTCGACGACGGCGCCGCGCTCGAACAACTCGTCGAACTGGTCTTCGTCGTACACGATCTGCCCCGTGGCCAGCAGCAGGGTCTTGTCGGCGCTGCGCACGCTGAAGGGCAGCGGCGCACCGAGCTGGACACGCGCGCGGACGGCGAGGAGGGGGAGCACCTGCATGGCATCGGGCGGGCGCGGACGCCCTGCAGACTGCATCGGCCGTCCGGCGCCGAGCTTGACCCCCAGCCGTGCGCGCACCGTGACGCTGTGCCCGCCGTGCGGGCCGCGCACCAGATCAACGCAGGCCGGTCTCGGCGTCGAAGGGCAGCCGCAGCTGGGACAGGTCCTTGCGCGTTTCGACGAGGACCAGCGGCCCGTCGTCGATGACCACGGCAGCGCGCGGCTGGCGCGTCACGCGCGCTGCGACCGGTTCGGCCGCCATTGCCGCCTGGGCCGCACGAATCTTCTCCGGATCGCTGCCGACCCATTCCAGGCCTGCGCTTGCAGCCAGTCCGCGCAGCGCCTCGAGGGGCAGACTGTACGGCTCCATCGGCGCGGCGACGGGTTGCGGCGGCGCGGGCATGGGCGCGGTCGTCGCCGCGAGGGCATCACCGCTTGTCTCGGCCACGGCTTGTGGCGATGCCGCGCCCTCGCGCTGGCCCTCGTCGTGGCCGATCGGTGCCTCGGGACTCTCGGCAAGCGCGCTGCGCGCGTTCTCGTCCGCGTCTGCCGCGTCTGCCGCGTCGGTGCGCATCGTCGCCGCCGATGCGGCGGCGGCATCGTCGCCTGCGACCAAGGAGTCGGTGGCGAGCATCGCCGCGCCGGCATCCGGGGTCGTGGCGGAATCGCCCGAGGCGCTCGTCTGGCCCTCGTCGCGCCGCTGGCCGCGCTCACGGCCGCCGCGCCGGCGGCGACGCCCGCTGCGCTCGCCCTCCTCGGATCGGGGCAACGCGGATTCGGGCAGCGGCAAGGTGTCGGCCAGCGTGGCATCGACCTCGGCACTCGCGGCCGCCGGCGGTGGCGTCGCGGCGCCGCCGCGGCCTTGCCGGCCCTCCCCATCCGGCCGCTGCTCATTGCGCCCGCCGCGTCGCCCGCCGCGCTCCCCGCCGCTGCGCGCCTCACCGCTGCGCGCCTCGGCGCGGCCGCTGCCGCGTCCCTCGCCGTGCCCGTCTCGTCCGCGCGTGCCGCGTTCGCTGCGGTCACTGCGGCTGCCACGTTCGCCGCGACGGCCTTCGCGACCATCGCGACCATCGCGGCCTTCGCGGCCTTCGCGCGGCTTTTCTGGCGCGGCTGCAGCCGGCACGGCCGCGGCCGGCGGCGCGGCCGGTGTCGGCACCGCGGGCGCGACGCCGAAGAGCTTGCGTAGCCAGGAGAAGAAGCCGGCGCCCGACGCGGCGGGCGCGGCCGGCGGCGCGGCCGTGATCGGAACGGCGGGCTCGGGCGTTGCCGGCGCCGGGGCCGGCGGCGTCGGTGCGGGTTGATCGGGCAGCACGCCCTTGATCACCGGCTCCTGCCGCGCCTTGACCTTCTCGCGCCGCGTCACGTCGACTTCGTCGTCGAGCTCCTCGATCATGGTGTAGCTGGCCTGCAGGTTCTCCAGCCGCGGGTCGTCGTGGCGCAGGCGTTCGAGCTTGTAGTTGGGCGTCTCCAGGTGCTTGTTGGGCACGAGCAGGATGGTGACGCGCTGCTTGAGCTCGATCTTCGTGATCTCGGTGCGCTTCTCGTTGAGCAGGAAGGAGGTCACCTCCACCGGCACCTGCACGTGCACGGCGGCGGTGTTGTCCTTCATCGCCTCCTCCTGCACCATGCGCAGGATCTGCAGCGCGCTGCTCTCGGTGTCGCGGATGTGGCCGGTGCCGTTGCAGCGCGGGCAGGTGATGTGGTTGCCTTCGGAGAGGGCCGGGCGCAGGCGCTGGCGGCTGAGTTCGAGCAGGCCGAACTTGCTGATCGAGCTGAACTGCACGCGCGCGCGGTCGTTGCGCAGCGCGTCGCGCAGCCGCTGTTCGACCTCGCGCCGGTTCTTGCTCTCGTCCATGTCGATGAAGTCGACGACGATGAGCCCGCCGAGGTCGCGCAGGCGCATCTGGCGCGCGATCTCGTCGGCGGCCTCGAGGTTGGTGCGCGTGGCGGTCTCCTCGATGTCGGTGCCGCGCGTGGCGCGCGCGGAGTTCACGTCCACCGACACCAGGGCCTCGGTGTGGTCGATGACGATGGCGCCGCCGCTGGGCAGGTTGACGGTGCGGCTGAACGCGGTCTCGATCTGGTGCTCGATCTGGAAGCGCGAAAACAGCGGCGCGTCGTCGCGGTAGCGCTTCACCCTGGACGCCGTCTCCGGCATCACGTGGTTCATGAACTGCTTGGCCTGATCGTAGATGTCGTCGGTGTCGATCAGGATCTCGCCGATGTCGGCGGTGAAGTAGTCGCGGATGGCGCGGATGACGAGCGAGCTCTCCTGGTAGATCAGGAAGGCGCCCTTGCCCGCCTTGGCGGCGCCGTCGATGGCGTCCCAGAGCTTGAGCATGTAGTTCAGGTCCCACTGCAGCTCGGCGGCGCTGCGCCCGATGCCCGCGGTGCGCGCGATCAGGCTCATGCCCTTGGGGTAGTCGAGCTGGTCCATCGCGTCCTTGAGCTCCTCGCGCTCCTCGCCCTCGATGCGCCGGCTGACGCCGCCACCGCGCGGGTTGTTGGGCATGAGCACGAGGTAGCGGCCGGCCAGGCTGACGAAGGTGGTGAGCGCCGCACCCTTGTTGCCGCGCTCCTCCTTCTCGACCTGCACCAGCAGTTCCTGGCCTTCCTTGACGGCGTCGGCGATCTTCGCGTTCTTGACCTCGGTGCCCTCGCGGAAGTAGTTGCGCGAGATCTCCTTGAAGGGCAGGAAGCCGTGGCGGTCCTCGCCGTAGTCGACGAAGCAGGCTTCGAGACTGGGCTCGACGCGCGTGATGACGGCCTTGTAGATGTTGCCCTTGCGCTGCTCGCGCCCTTCGATCTCGGTCTCGAAGTCGAGCAGCTTCTGGCCGTCGACGATCGCCAGCCGCCGCTCCTCGGGCTGCGTGGCGTTGATCAGCATGCGTTTCATGTGCACTCCGGTGCGCCGCTCCTGCAGCGATGCAGGAGCGGCGGTCCTCACGTCCGATGCACGAGAGAGGCGGCGAATCCCGGGGGCGAAATGCCCTGGACTGCGCGCTGGCGCGGCCGATGGCCGGCGTTCAGGCGGGCAGCGTTGGCGCGTGCGAGGCGGCGGTGCTCCGCGTGCATGCCGCTTCGCGCTTCGGGCGCCGAGGCCCGTCGGGGTGTCCTGGAAGCGTTGTCGGATGCATGGGCCGGGAGCGTCGCCGGTCGCTGGGGCCAGGCCGACCGGGAAGGGTCGCCCCGGTTCGTCTGGCCCCGGGGATTCTTTCGTCTGCCGCAGCGCCGGCAGCCCCAAGCGGGCGGATGGCGAGCGGCGCGGTCATCGCAGTCTTCTCTGCCGCCTCGCGGACTCGTGCCGCCGGGCCACTTCGGGGCCCGACCTGCGCAAAGCCACAGGCGTTGCATCACCTCGAGCGCGCGCGCCCATCGTTTCCCTGTGTGTCCGCAGGCGCGCGCCGCCCTCCACCCCGTCCGCCTGTGCCCAGGTAAACTTCGACAAATCAAGCACTTACCGCACGAGCGTGGAACGGCGGATTATAGACGGCAAAGCCGGGGCCGCGGATCGCGCGAAAAGCGCCGTGGCCCCCGCGGCGCGGCACGTGACGGTCGACGAGGAGTCGTCGGGCCAACGGCTGGACAACTTCCTGCTGCGCGAGCTCAAGGGCGTGCCCAAGACGCTGGTCTACCGCGTCATCCGCTCGGGCGAGGTGCGCGTGAACAAGGGCCGCGCCGGCGCCGACACGCGCGTGCAGGCCGGCGACGTGATCCGCGTGCCGCCGCTGCGCCTGTCCGAGCCCGGGGCCGCGACCCCGGTGCCGGCGCGCGAGTTTCCGCTGCTGTTCGAGGACGACTGGCTGCTTGCCGTCGACAAGCCCGCGGGCGTCGCGGTGCACGGCGGCAGCGGCGTGAGCTTCGGCGTCATCGAGCAGTTGCGCCGCGCGCGTGCGCAGGCGCGCTTCCTGGAACTGGTGCACCGCCTGGACAAGGAGACCTCGGGCGTGCTGCTGCTGGCGAAGAAGCGCAGCGCGCTCACGGCGCTGCAGGCGCAGTTCCGCGCGCGCGGCACCGGCAAGACCTACGCCGCGCTCGTCTGGGGCGCCTGGCCCTCGCGGCTGAAGGTCATCGACCTGCCGCTGCTGAAGACGCTGGACGCCGCCGGCGAGCGCCAGGTGCGCGTGGCCTCGCCCGGGCACGGGGGCGCACGGCGCTCGATCACCGTCGTGCGCGCGCAGCGGCCGGTGGGCGACTGCACGCTGCTCGAGCTCGGCCTGACGACCGGGCGCACGCACCAGATCCGCGTGCACCTGGCGCACAGCGGGCATGCGATCGTCGGCGACCCGAAGTACGGCGACTTCGCGCGCAACCGCGAGCTCGCGCGCGGGCCGCTGCGCTTCACGCGCATGTTCCTGCATGCGCTCGAGCTGGCCTTCGACCACCCGGCCGACGGCCGGCGCATCGCCCTGCGCGCCGAGCTTCCGGCCGAATGCGCGACACTGCTGGACTCGATGCAACGTCCATGACCGCCTCCGACCTCGCTTCGTTCGCTGCCCCCCGAAGAGGCCGTCGGCACCTTCGGGGCGGCCGCGTGGTGCCGACATGAACCGCCCGCGCCGCTTCGACCTCATCGCCTTCGACTGGGACGGAACGCTCTTCGACTCGACGGCGCTGATCGTGCGCTGCATCCAGGACGCCTGCCGCGACGTCGGCGCCGCCGTGCCCAGCGACGAGGCCGCGGCCTACGTCATCGGCCTGGGGCTGGAGGACGCGCTGCGCCACGCCGCCCCCGGGCTCGCGGCCGAGCACTACCCGCAGCTGGGTGCGCGCTACCGCCGCCACTACTTCGCGCGCCAGCACGAGCTGCTCATGTTCGAGGGCACCTTGCCCATGCTGCAGGCGCTGCGCGCGCGCCATCACTGGCTGGCGGTGGCCACCGGCAAGAGCCGGCGCGGCCTGGACATGGTGCTGCAGCAATCGGGCCTGGGCGCGCTTTTCGACGCCACGCGCACCGCCGACGAGACGCAACCCAAGCCGGACCCGCGCATGCTGATGGAGTTGATGCGCGAGTTGGGCACCGAGCCCGCGCGTACGCTGATGATCGGCGACACCACGCACGACCTGCAGCTCGCGGCCAATGCAGGGGTGCCCGCAGTGGCCGTGAGCTTCGGCGCGCACGACCCGCGGAGCTTCGCGCCGTTCGCGCCGCTCTTCGTCGCGCGTTCCACGGGCGAGCTGCACGACTGGCTGCTCTCGCATGGCTGAGCCGCCGGTCCGGGACGCGCCGCGCCTGCCGCTGTGCGCCTCGGAGGCGCTGGCCGAGCGCGGCCGCGCCTGGGTCTGGGACGTGCTGGAGTACGGCCGCCCGGCACGCGCCTTCGCGCTGCGATTCGACGGCATCGTCGTCGCCTACCTCAACCGCTGCACGCACGTCCCCACCGAGATGGACTGGCAGCCGGGCGAGTTCCTCGACGCCGACAAGCGCCTCATCCTGTGCTCGATGCATGGCGCCGTCTTCGAACCCAGTGACGGCCGCTGCCTCGGCGGCCCGGCGCGTGCGCCGCTGACCGCGATCCGCGTCGCCGAGCACGACGGTCAGGTCTATTGGTATCCTTCGCGCGACATCCGGCCCGTGTCGCCGGAGCAGCCCGCGCGCGGGAGCGCACCATGACCCCCCAAGACGAACAGAGCCCGTCGCCCCATCCGGCCGCGGGCGATTCCACCGTGCATACGACCGGGCCGCGGTCGGGCTCGGTTGCAGCGACGCTCGAGGGCAGCCTCGAGCGGCTGGCCGGAGCCCTGCTGGTGGAGCGGCGGCGCGAGCGGCGCTGGCGCATCTTCTTCCGCCTGGCCTGGCTCGGGCTCGCGCTCGTCGTCGCCTTCGGGCTGCTCGCGCAGCGCGCGCAGACGTCGACCGGAAACAAGCCGCACACGGCGCTGATCGAGGTGCGCGGCGAGATCGGCCTCGACAGCGAGGCCAGCGCCGAGAATCTGGTGTCGGCGCTGAAGTCCGCCTTCGAGGACCCGGCGGCGCAGGCGATCGTGCTGCGCATCAACTCGCCCGGCGGCAGCCCGGTGCAGAGCGGCATCGTCAACGACGAGATCCGGCGCCTGAAATCCTTGCACGCGAAGAAGGTCTACGCCGTGGTCGAGGAGATGTGCGCCTCGGGCGCCTACTACATCGCCGTCGCCGCCGACGAGATCTTCGTCGACAAGGCCAGTCTCGTGGGCAGCATCGGCGTGCTGATGGACGGCTTCGGCTTCACCGGCGCGATGGAGAAGCTGGGAATCGAGCGGCGCCTGCTCACCGCGGGGCAGAACAAGGGCATGCTCGACCCCTTCTCGCCGCAGAACGAGCGCCAGACGGCTTACGCGCAGGCGATGATCGACCAGATCCATCGGCAGTTCATCGCCGTCGTGCGCACGGGCCGCGGCGAGCGCCTGAAGGAAATGCCCGAGACCTTCTCGGGCCTGTTCTGGAACGGCGAGGAGGCGATTCGGCTCGGGCTCGTCGACCGCCTGGGCAACCTCGATTTCGTCGCGCGCGAGGTCGTCAAGGCCGACGAGGTCATCGACTACACGCCGCGCGGCAATCTCGCCGAGCGCCTGGCCAAGCGCTTCGGTGCGTCGATCGGGCAGGGTGCGGTGCAGGCGCTGCGCGAGTTGCCGCGCCTGCGCTGATGGCCTCGCCGGAGGCCTTCACGCCGCAGGCGCGCCGCGCCGTGTGGCCGCAGTACCTGCTGCCCCGGCGCGCGCTGACGCGACTGGCCGGATTCGCGGCGCGTGCGCGCGCCGGCGCGCTCACCACCGCGCTCATCCGTCGCTTCATCGCCCGCTACGGCGTCGACATGGCCGAGGCCGCCGACCCCGATCCGGCGCACTACGAGACCTTCAACGCCTTCTTCACGCGTGCGCTCGCGCCCGGCGCCAGGCCGCTGGCCGAAGCCGACTGGCTGTGCCCGGTGGACGGCGCGATCAGCGAGTTCGGCGCGCTGGACGGGGAGCGTCTGCTGCAGGCCAAGGGGCATCGCTACAGCGCCACCGCGCTCGTCGGCGGCGACGCGGCGCTGGCGCGGCGCTTTGCCGGCGGCCACTTCGCCACGCTCTACCTGAGCCCGCGCGACTACCACCGCATCCACATGCCCGCCGCCGGACGCTTGCGGCAGATGGTCCACGTCCCCGGCGAGCTGTTCTCGGTCAATCCGACGACGGCGCGCGGCCTGCCCGACCTGTTCGCGCGCAACGAGCGCGTGGTCTGCGTCTTCGACGCCGTCGAGGGCTCGCCCGGCCCCTTCGTGCTGGTGCTCGTGGGTGCCACCATCGTCGGCAGCATGGCCACGAGCTGGCATGGCGTCGTCAATCCGCCACGGCCGGGCGTGCTGCGCCGCTGGAGCTACGACGAGGCGCCGCCGCGACTCGAGCGCGGGCAGGAGATGGGCCGCTTCCTGCTCGGCTCGACGGTGGTGCTGCTGCTGCCGCCGGGGCCGCTGGCCTTCGCCCCGGGCTGGGCGCCGGGCGGTGCGATCCGCATGGGGCAGGCGATGGCTACTGCCTGATCGCCTCGATCTGGATCGTCAGCTTCACGTCGTCGGCAAAGCCCATGCCGACTCCCCAGCCCGCGCCCCAAAGGCTGCGCTTGATCGTCGCCTCGAAGTCGCCGCCGCAGACCTCGCGCTTGAGCATCGGGCTTTCGTAGCAGTTGAAGCGCTGCGCCTGCAGCGTCACCGGGTGTGTCCGGTCGCGCAGCGTCAGCTGGCCCACGACCTGCTGCAGCTTGTCGCCGTCGAAGACGAAGCGCTCGCCGACGAAGCGTGCAGTCGGGTACTTGGCGACGTCGAAGAAGTCGACGCCCTTCAGGTGCGAGTCCAGGCCCGGCACGCCGGTCTGGATGAAGGACATGTCGAGCCGGATGTCGGCCGTTCCCGTTCGGGCCTCCTTGTCGAGCATGACGCTGCCGCTGGCCTTGCCGACGATCCCGCGGTTGGTCGACGTGTCGAAGTGCGGGATCGCGTAGCGCGCGAAGGTGTGCGTCGGGTCGACGGCGTAGGTTGCCGGCGCCGCGGCAGCCAGCGGGGCGGCGCCCGCCAGCAGGAAGGCCAGGGTGGTGACGAGAGTCGGTTTGTTCATCGGGTGTCCTGCGGGTCCTGGGTTGGAAGAGGTGTGGAAAGGACGGGGAAGGCCGACGTCGAGGCCGCGCTCAAAGCGGCGGCAGTCCGGTGAGCGCGAACTCGAAGCGCACCTGTACTTCATCGGCGACGAGCGAGGTGTCGGACCATTCGCCGTCGCCGATCCTGAAGGCCAGGCGTTCGATCGCGAAGCGGCCGCGGGCGGTGCTGGCGCCGCCGGCCTGCGTGATCTGCACCGGCACGACGAGCGGCCGCGTGCTGCCCTTGATGCCGAGCTCGCCGCTGACCTCGAAGCGGCCGTCGCCCAGTGCCTTGATGGCGCGCGA
>Ga0209096_1000377_pt1 | contig 62813 bp, 95 predicted proteins | sample AD_UKC034_MetaG_FD_184407 | JGI IMG/M metagenome (GOLD analysis project Ga0209096, IMG submission 184407) | Active sludge microbial communities of municipal wastewater-treating anaerobic digesters from USA - AD_UKC034_MetaG (SPAdes) (version 2) | ecosystem: Engineered > Bioreactor > Anaerobic >...
ACGGCTATTACGAGGTGACGACGGTTGACGATACATACGGCGCCAATAGCCCGTATGCGCAGGTTGTCAGTTGGACAACACACCCCCAAAGCGGTTCCGTAGTGCGCAACCGCATAGGACACCTGAATGGCCTGTTCAGCGTAGCAAACGAATATGGATTTTACGCCGGGGATGGCACAGGAACCGCCAACAACTATCTGCGGCTTAGCAGTTACACGGCAGCTTTTAATAACATCCCGATCACTATGTACAATAGTGGTACAAAAATTGTTGAACTGAGTACAACAACTGGCCTGGATATAGCAATTGACACGGATGCCGATGACGGGGAAAGAGCAATTTCTTTTCAAAGTGGCGGCACAACTTACAGTCATATCAAAGGCTATACAGTTGGCGACATTCATTATGTGCTAGTGCAGGCCAATCATATATCGGGACTTGATTCTGGTGTACAGATTCGCGCAAGTGCCATTACTGGAAAAGATGGAGTCATTAGCCTTTCAACGTTCGGGGAGTTGACGACACTATCAAACTATATCACAATGACGCATCCAGCATCAGCCGATGTCAATGACGCAACAATTGAAATTTACTCAACAGGTGACATTTCATTAACGGCTGATTCGTTATCAATAGCGAGTAGTGCCACAATTAGCTATGGGCTTACCATTTCTGCCGGTAACATCAACATGAACGGCAACAACATTAGCAACGTGGCCGCGCTGGGCATCGGCTACGCCACGCCGGGTGGCGCGTGGACAACGAGCGGGTGGTCCAAGGCGGTTGAGTTCGCCAATCAGGGCGCAGCGCTAGTTTGGCGCAAGGCGGCGAGCGGGGTAGCGCGCGGGATTGGCGTGAGCAGCAACGGGGTTCTCTATTTCGCAAGGAGCACCGCCAGCGATAACAGCGCGGCGGTGACCTACGATATGTATCTCGATACAAATGGCGGCCTAGTCATGCAGCCAGCGGCGGGTACGAGTGCGATTTATATTGCGACGCCAGCCAATCAAACGGTTTCGGGGATATATCTGGCCGCAGCGGACATGGGATCGAGTTACGGTCCCCACATCGTCGTCAGTCGCAACAGCAATGCGTCTACACCAGCATCTGGATTTATGCAGATCGTCAATCGCGGCAATTCCGCCTATAGCATCTGGCCAGATAATTCAGGCAATCTGCGTATCGGAACAGCAACACCGACCAACGCCAACGACACCAGCGGCACGGTTGTTGGCACACAGACAAGCAGCCTGGATAGCAAAAATATCCTTGGGCCGGTGCGATCGGCGGATTATGCGATCGAGCAGGTGGTACTGGCGGCGCGCCGTGCGCTGCGCCAGTTTCAATACAAATCGGGCGCTTTCGATTATCAAATCTTTGAGGGCATTATCACGGACTATGCCCCGCGCTATGGAATGGATCGGGATGCTGCCCATCCGGCAGGGAAGTCATTGAATGAGATTCAGTTGTTCAGCGACTTGCTGCTCAGCGTGGAGTGGCTCTACGACCGCGTGCTGCAATTGGAGGCCCAATGCGCCCGTTCCTAGAAGATTTAGCCACCTAACCAAACGTTGATTTACCGTTGAATTTGTGCTAATATACATACATGCATGTACTAAAAACAGTGCTAGTGGAGGTGACACTATGTCAATGCTTGCAGATGTAAAAATTACCGGGGATGTGGCGAAACCGCTTGTTCATACACCAGCGGATGAGTTACACGTAAAAATATTCCACCCGGTTGGACAGTGTGAACAAATTTAGGCTAAAGAGAGGAACAAACACACATATGGCCAAAGCAAAGTATTCGCAGATTAATGGAATTTTGTCCGTATTGGGCGCGTGGCTGAATATCAAGGGTGTATCGTGGGAGTTGTTGCAGCAGGCGTGCGCGGTTACTGATGCGGTGGTGGAAGCTAACACAACCTATCAGAAGCTACGCAAAAAGGCAACGGACGATTATGTATTGCGCGATGAGTCAGGGCAGCCTGTGTTGCAAAAAGACGACAAGGGCAACGTGATTGAGGGTGTTGGCGCTGATGGGCAAACGTTCAACCTGCCCGACTTTGGCGAAAACACAGAAAAAATTACGGCTGAAATTGAACGCATTGACGCATTGATGTTTGATTGCCCTGAACTTAGCGCCGAGATCGTAAAAGAGAACCAGCAGACATTAGGCATTACACTAGCACACATGCGCGCCATCTCTCCACTGCTGAGCACAAAATAGTATGGCAATCATCCTGGCCGATCCACCAATATCACCTGGGCGGCGTGACATCTACCTGCCGGTCATCGCAACGGAGCACATCAACCAGGTCGCAGCGTTCTACCGGCTGTTGGTTGGCGACCAACGACAGCAGCGGCCATCGCTGGGCACCTGTTCGGCGTTAGAGCGTGCGGCAGAGTGGAAGGCGGCTGACATCGTACAGTATGACTACTGGCAACATCAAGCATCAAATGGTGAGTGGCCGAACGCCACAGCACGCCGCTTTGGGTGCAACCTGCCGCCTGAGTACGGTGACGACTGGAACGGTGATGAAAGCCTTGTTGCCGGTTCACCTGACGCATCTGTCATGTTTAATGCTCTGGCTGAGTCACCGTCACACAAAGTGCATTTGTTCGGGATGAATGAATTTTTTCGACAGCAGACGCACATGGGCATTGCCGTGGCGACCGGCGGTCAGTGGGGCTGGGTGTGGGTGGTGCTGATTGCGAGGATAGTATAAGCATGGAAGCGCTAGCGTTTATCGTCGGCTTTATCATCGGCATGGCCGCCACGATCTATTTTGTCAGGTTGGAGAGTGGGCCGGGGGAGTAGCGCCCACATCATTACGATGCTTTTTCTCCTAGCTTCAGCAGCCACCTGGCCTGCTGAATATCTTCGATGGTGACACCAGCCGGCACAATGTACCGGTCAATTTGCGTCCAAAGTTCATTCCACGCCTGCTTGAGCGCTAGAGCCGCCTCATACTCTTCTTTGCAGGTGTAACAACGGCCCATTCTAGTTTCATTGTCGATTTCCATGTGGGGATCATCGACAGCAAAACGCATGGTACCGATGTACACCCACTTGCGCCCTACCTTGGTGACGGCTACCTCACGGGGTTGCCCGTCCCACCTATGGTATGGCACGTACCATAGTTTCTGTCCTACACTAAATTGCATTATCTCCTTCATCTCTGCCTTCCTTCGCCTAGATGGCTGCTGTTCCGCATACCGAGCAGCGCGGCCGCAAAATAGTTTCGATTCAGGTAAAACCGCATGGCGGCGCGCGTCTTTGCCCCATAGCGGCGGCGCTTGCGGCCACCTTTGATAAATTTTTTCATATCACCTCACGAACCGGCAGATCCAACCACCGGTCAAAATAACAGCCGCAACGATGACTACTATCATTACACTCCACGCCAAAACTTTGACGATAACGGCGACTGTCGCCACGATTACAGGAACGACCACGGACAGCGCCGTGTATAGAAAGAAAAATAAAACCGCTAACATGATACACTCTCCTTTTGTTGTGCCACCTCCTTTCTGCAATGTTGGTGCGACTGTGGCTATTGATTAAACTCGTATGTTACTACCTGTTTGACGCCGAGTGGCGTCAGAATTTTCTCACCGGGTTCTTTGCGACCGTTGATAACATCGCTTAGATAGGCTTCCGACACGTTCCATTCGGCGGCCAAGGTTTTTTGGTCGCCAGCCTCGCGCGCTTTGTCTTTAATTAGCAGAATCAATTCAACTTTCGTCATTCTTAACCACTCCGATCCACAATCCGAATAACACGACTCCGAACGCTTCCGGCGTGATTTCGACGCCGATGAGAGCAATGTTAGGCCCAAGCCAACCAAGCCCGCGATAGAACCTGGTTGGTTTGTAGCCCGTGTAGGCGATGGGGATCACAGAATTTCGCGCTCCAACAATGTAGCCAGTGTTGCGATGATACTGCGGTCTACGGCTTTTCCGGCAATTTTCTCGGCTTCCACAACAGCCAAGATGCGTCGTGCCGCTTCGTTCACTTCGCTTTCAACCGTGACCACCTTGCCATTGTATAAGATGTCGCCTTCGGGCAATACAGCGTAATGCGGTGACGCCGCCAGGAACCGAGGGTCACTATCATGGTTAGCAAGCGGGTAAACGTCTGCTTTCACATGTGTATTGTCGAACAATTTTACGTACATACTTTCTCCTGTCTCTATCTGACCACCCCTCACCCGTTTCTCATCTGGCGCTTGGGAAAAGCCAGCAATGGCCGATTTAGTGGCTGCCGGGGCTACCGGCTGCGGTGTGGTCTAGTTACTTGCTGCGTAGGGTAAAGCTGTAGCCGCTATAGACAATCAGCTTAATTTCTCCGTTGTCGGTCTGGTATGCGCACCCTGATTTTGTGGTCAGGTCAAAGGTATCAATCAGGGTTGCGTCTTGCTCATAACGATTGTCGCCCTGATGCTTGTTCTCTACGAACTTGCACGGCGCCCATTCGGTAGCACCGAAACCGGTTGCATTATCGAAAGCGTAATCGTCGGTAAGTCTGTGGTTACATTTCGCTTCGATGTTGCCTTTGACGATTTGTTTCTTGAGCCAACCGCGATTGATAGTTTTGCTAACGTTACTCATCTTGTTTTTGTCCTTTGCTTGAATGATTGTCCTATCCCTTTGACTCTCGGCTTGGGTACCCTGCACTTGTCACACAGGGCGTACGGATAAAGGGTGCCGGGGCTACCGGCTGCGGTGATTAGGCAAAGATTTCACTCGGATCAATTCCATCAGCGAGAAAACCTGCGTTGGCGGGGTCGTTGCATAGCTCTTCCGCCCGTTGGCGGCGGGCCGCTTCACGCTGGAAGTCTCGCTGTGTCGCCGTCTCTGTCTCGAGGAGGAGGGCGAATTTCCCGTCCTGCTCCCGCTTGTTGGTCACTAATTGTTGGCGTTTCATGATTATCCTTTCTACCATTCGCCTCGTCAGTACCCTTTTTGGGTAGACCACCCTTTCGGGTGGTTTCGGCTACCGGTTAGCTGTTAGCCAGCTTGTCTGCATCTTTGCTGAGGTTCGCTTGCAGTTGCTTCAGCGCCTTGCCGTAGTCGCTGTTTGGGTCTACGTACTGTGACAGCGTGGTCAACTTGGCGAGTGTGGCGGCGAGTTCGGATTCAATCTGCATCTGGGCTAACATTTGCTTGCTGTTCATTTTTCTGTTCCTTTCGCTTACCGTTTATTTTCTTTCCTGATATAATTATACCATGCATTAGCCGATTTGTCAATAGGCTAATTATACGATTGCCATACGATATTTGGCGAATTTTGTAGGAATTTTCCTATTTATTCGGGCAGAAAAAACGCCGCTATGGAGCAGCGGCGTTTACTCGCGAAAATGGGAATTTTCGGAAGTTATTTAGACCGATGAATTTTTCTTTCTCCGTGCCCAGCGCCGCCCGCTATAGTGCGACGGGTGGGCGAACCATACCGGCAACCCGGCGAATAGCGCTTGCTTCCGGTGTTTGCGTGCTCGTTTGCTGGCCTGTGGTCTGTTCATAGAAACCTTTCGGGAAACCCAGTCCCTTTAGGGCTGGGAGGGATAGAAAGCCGCTGTAATCGGCGGGGAATTCTATCCAGACGATTGTTGTTTGGGTGGCGGTTTTGTGTCCAGTCCGCCAACTGGTTAGCCGATTTCGGCCCCCTGGTCAAGCCAGGGTGTGATTACCCTTCGACGTGCCACCGACAGACTCCGATCTTTGCGCGTTCCCGTCCTCTACTTCGTGGCGTATTCTGTGACAATTAGCGCAAAGAAGAATACATTTATCTAACTCATTTTTGATGGGTTCCCATCTTTTTTGGCTACTCATGAGACGGGCAATTGTCGATTCCTTTGCTGAGTTACCCAAATGATGAAAATCATATACAGACATGTATTCGCTTGTTAGTCCGCAGTCAACGCACTTGCCGCCTAAGTAAGCAACCGCTCTGGACTTGTATTCTTTTCGGAGATTTATTAAACGACGTGAGTTGAAGTCTGCGCACTTCTGACATTGGGTCTTCCCTTCACGGGCTAATTCTCCGCAATTTAGGCATCTACCTGAATGTCTCCTGCTTTCAGTTAACTTGCGCATATATTCGCGGTTGTATTGCAGTTTTTCTTCACCCTTTAATGGCATATATACTCCGTTATACTTGTAGCCGCTAATGCTGCTGCTGTATTGCTACAGACCTCTAGTCGATTGCTTAGTCTCGCTTAGCCCTTCGCAAGCCCACTCCCTTTAGGGGTGGGTAATTGACTTGCGTCTATCCTCCTCTGGTAGTATAATGAATGTCCGACAGATTTACGGGGTGACGCCCGGACACAAAGCGGGGACTGAATCCACAGTCTCCGCTTTGTTTTTATTCCTCTCTCCTGGTTAAATGCGCCTGTAAATATTGCATTACTTTGGCGGCGCCATCGGCATCAACACCGCCATGTATGGGCTATCCTCACCGATCGGGCGAAGCATAGCCGGTCGCGTCGGTATCGTCGTCTCGATGACGACCGATGGCCGATCCACCTGACTAAGAGCGTCAATCATGTAGCGTGCGTTGAATGCGATTTCGATTTCCTTGCCATCGACATGCGCATCCAACTCGCTAGCATTATCGCCCATTTCAACGCTGGTGGCAGATATGCGCATCTGGCCCATGCTCTTGCCCTTACCAGGCGCAACACTGACGCGAATAATGTTGGCATTGTCGCGGGCAAAGAGCAATGCTACCCTGACAGCCTTCAGCAATGCCGCCGTGTCAACTACCGTGCGGGTGTCATGGCCTTTTGGAATTGTCGCCCGGTAGTCAGGAAACCGAGCGTCAATCAACTCCGTCACCACGTCCACCCGCCCCACATCACACACTAGGCTGAACAACACCTGGTTGCGGTTGTCGCTGACGATGATTGTGGCGTCACCTGTGGCACTGCCAGCGATGCGCGCCACCTCTGCCAGGTTGCGATTGGGAATGATCACCGTCGTCGGTTCGCCGTCACCTGTGCAGGCTAGTTGGTACGTCGCTAATCTGTAGCCATCGGTTGCGGCCATGTGGAGTGTATTGCCGTCAAAGGTGCATTCTATGCCGGTTAGCGTAGGACGGTTCTCATCCTGTGACGCTGCCACCGTGACGGCACTGATGGCGGTGCGCAATGTTTCAACACTGACGGTGTAGCGCTGTCCGTCAATCACTGGCGTGTTATCTGTGCGCTCCTCATGATAGGTAGGAATGAGCGGAAACTCAAAGGCATCAATGCCTTTCATGTTGGCGGTGAACTTTGCGCAACTGAGGCACAACGTCTGAGTACGTGTGTTCAAATCCATGCACACCAGTTCAGGTGGCAGGCTATTAATGTACTCCGTCAGCAGCCGGGCTGTGATCGTGATAGCGCCAGGATCATCGATGGCGGCGCCTATCCAACAACTAATAGCCATTTCCCGATTAGTTGCTGATAGCCGTAGCTCTCCGCTGTTGGCATCAATTAAAATGTTGCCTAGTACCGGCAGTGTTGAGCGTGGTGACACGGCGCGGCTGACAATGCCGAGCGCCTTGGCTAAATCGGTTTGTTTGGTTGAGACGATCATGGCGCTCCTAGTTTTGTTTTGTATATCGGTTTGAGGCGCGCCTCTATCACAGCGGCGCCCCATGACTCGAAAATCTCATTCACAATAATGGTCATGCCTGGCAATGCCTTACTCCTGCGCTCCTGATATTCCAAATAGGTCGGAGTGCGGTTAAGCATGTTCGCCACCCGGATAATGTCGCCTATGATGGCATAGCGTAATAGTTGGCACTCCTGCCGATGCGCTGCAATGGCCTGCTGATTGCCAGCAATGGCACCACAGATGCATCGGTAGCGTTCGTGGTGTGCGATGGCCTGCAACCAATCTGCTATTTGTGGCAGTGTTGGATTGATTGATTCCTGTGTCATTTCCCCCACACCGCTGTTTTGTTGTTCCCGACAAACTTATGGCCAATCACTTTTGCGCACAACTTTCCCCCAGCGAGCGCACGCCGCACAGAGGCAGACGAATAGCCAACCATCGCTGATAGTTCCATCGCTGTGCCGGTCACGCCAGATTGCAAAAGGCTATCCAGTTGCGTCAGGAATATTGAGCCTGCTTCCTGCATATTCGGGATACGCCTGGGCTTAGTGGTCGTCTTTTTCCGCTCACCTTTGTACATCTCCGGGTGCAACTCCCGGTATAGCGAAAAGCGCTGTGATGCTGGTTCACCGGTTGGCGTGCGAGTAGCGCCGTTCCAGACGCGCCGGCTATTGTGCGCTGTGGTGGTCATTGCGCATCCTCCGATCTCACGATGCGCCGCAACGACTGGCGCCAGTCGTTGCTAACGTTGGCGCTTGGACAGGCTAGGTGGTGACCGCCACCAATCCAAGCTAAGCGGCCCAGATGGGGCCGCTTCGCGTACACCCAAGCGCTGCCGTTTCGGTCCTCAGCGTACCAGTTAAAAATTAGTGGTGCGTCGGGTATGCAAATGGTGGGCACGTCGTCATCCTCAATGTAAATGAGCGGCGTGGCGCGGGTGATGAGCGCGGCTGGTCTTTCCGGCGTTGGCCCCACTTGCCCATTGTAGCGTCCGGTTTCGGCGTAGGTGCGCAATGGCGCTTCAGTCATTCTGATCATCACTTGTTGCATCAGCGGTTTACCGGCTTCCAGTTTTATGGGCCAAGGGGCTACATTATGAATCTCCCATGTCCAGGTAGATCCCTTAAAGCCAAGTGGATTTATGGTACTACCCCAGCCGGGATCGCCGTAGCCTGCGTGCAAATGTTCGACGCCGCGACGCCCCGTTGATGACTTGCTGTAGAGGATGGCGGCCATATCGTCTGGAATGTTCACAAATTCCAAAGAGTGGCACAGGATAAAGTTAGCCCCTTTGCCGTGGGGCATCAGCCAGTAGGTTTGAAAGCTGAACGGTTCGCCCCATAGCGGTAGTGCTTCAATGCTGCCATCAGCAATCTTTTGTTGCATGTCAATCACTGATAAGCGCGACCAGATTTCATGCGGCTCTCTGATGCTACCACCCAGACGCAAATCCAAACTGGCCGGATTTACCAAACCCTCTGCGTAGGGAGTAACTCCTCCTGCGCTTGCCCATTCACGGATTCTGCGATCATTCCAGATCATAAATGCTCCTTTCACCACTCAGGGTACAGGTTATACCGCCGGCAGATGTCGTCCATCTCGATATCTGCCTTGAATACACAAAAGTCACCCTCAAAAATCTGCGCCTGATAGATGTAACGCTGTCCCGGCTGAATCAGCCCCTTCCGGCGGCGCATACGGACAATTTTGCGCAAATCCTGATAGGCGAACAGCCCGTTTTCGTATCCCTCCATAATCCAGTGGTATGCGTCGCAAAGGTGGGCTTTGCGTGCTACCGGTCGTTTATCCGATAGTAGACTCATAGAAACCTTTCGGGGTGGGTAATTGACTACACTCATGCTCTTCATGCGGAAAGTAAAAGCGAAGACACTGCGGGCAGCGCTTCTGGCGTAAGCCAGCCTTGACCTGCAATTCTGCCCACACGTGCCATTGGTTATAGCCTTCCGGCGCAGGATCGCCGGGTTTGAATGTTGGCAATATTTCAATGTGAATGATATTCATAAATCATTCCTTTTATGCCACCTGCCTTCCTCGCCTTCGGTCAGGTGGCGCTTGTGGTCGAAAGCCTGCGATTTCTGCGCATCAGCGTTGCAGGCGGCGGCGACCGGTGTTAAACATTCACCCCCTGAAAATCCTTTTCCGTAAACGGCTCTTGTGAATCCCACTTGTCACCCATCTCCACCCAGCCGCCTTCGTTATGCCACTTGCGCTTACGCAGGTAGTTGGCCACCTTCGCGGCGTCAGCATCGCTAACCAGTGCGGCGTCCCAGCACCAGTTGCCCACCCAGGTGCTGTAATTCAGAATGCGTATCGCTGGAAGATGGCCCAGTCGCAAGAGGCGCGACTTAGACGATTTGGTGCTTCGCCATACCTGGCAACGGGCGCTGAGGCCAGTCAGCATAAGCATGGGATCAACACTGTCAGCGCCAAAAAACTGAATGCTTTCCGTCTGCCCAGTGTGGGTGCCGTTATCCGGGTTGTTGCAGGCAAGATGAATGTGAATCATTGAAACCTCCGGGATACCCCTGCCTTTAGGCATGGGGAGGGATAGGAGGCTGCTGTACTCAGCAGGACGTTGACTCAATTAAAGTGAGCATCCTGTCAAAAGCACGCCTCCCGTTGGTAGATTTGGCGGTTTTGACCAGTCCGCCAACTGGTTGACGGATTACCGTCCACCTGGTCTAAGCCAGGGTGTAATTACCCTTCGCGGTTGTGTATCGGGCTTAGACAGTCGCTATGCTGTCGTCAGCTTAGGCGTGGCTGGAAGTGGGCAGGTCTAGGGTGGCAACCTGGCCGTTCTTTTAGCCCGACTTAACACACTGCTACTTACCCTTGCGGGCAAGTCCGCTAGTCAGAACTTGCGTTGTCTTAGCCTTTCGACAAGCCCCTAGCTTTAGCTATGGGGTTCCTGACTGAAACTCCTCACCTCACTCCTATCGGCATATACACATAATTGCACTGCACAACGCCATCGTTGACAGCGCATGGCGGCGGCGCCATCTGCGCCCGCACTTGCAATGGTGCCCACATGCACAGTAGCACCATTATCACGACCGCGAGCATTTGCACCCGGCTGGGCGTGCAACCTGGACAGGCGCCGTTAGTCGGATCATAGTACGTGCCGCATGTGGGGCAGCGGAACACGCCGCTGCGCACCTTGTTTAAATCTGAGTTTCGTAATAACATAAAAATGAATGCCTTTCTTACTCAAAGGTGTTCAGGGTACGTCAGTGATTCGTGGTCACTGGCGTACTATTTCAAATCATACAACCTAACGTACACTGATAGCGTCCAGCCTTGTGACTGTGTCGAGATGGGTCAAACTCTACCTGGCCCAGTGGTTGGCGGTGCTCCGTTAAAAAGATTTCACCGTCCCATTCTCTGATTTCTTGCTCTAGCTCGACGGCCTTGGCAAAGTCGGCGGGATAGTTTTCTTTCATCTCATGCCATTCGTGGTCGTCCATGTTCGGACACATCCAGCAAGCAGAGGAGGAGGGCAACGGCCAACCGTGATTTTGGATGATGACCGCGCAATCGGCGCGAGTCAGTCCAAGGTCATAGAGTGGGAATGTACGTTGATACCAACCCGTATCGCCCGATGCCCGCTCCACCCGGTTGGATTCATCCTGGCTAAAACCTATCCATACGTTGGCCTGGTCTACGCCGCGGCTACGTAGGTAGCGCTGCACTACCCGTTGCTTCCATTCGGTACTGCAAAAGGTGGGCAGTTTTCCGGTAGCGGTATAGATAGGCAGCAATAGGTCGCCGTTGTGGGCGTACAGGTCAACCTTCGCCAGCGTATGGGGTGCAATTTCTACCTGCATCCCTTCCCGCTCTAACGCTGGCTGTACAATCTCGTCAAGATAATCAAAAGTTGAAGTCTTTTCCCTGCCTGTATCGGCCATAACAATAATGTCTGGCCGTGGTAGTTTTCCTTTGAGAACGAGAACACACATCGCAACTGTCTGCACGCCACCACCGTAACTCAGAACTTGCGTTTTCATATTTTCCTTCCTCTTGCCCCTCCGCTGCCGGCTCAGCTTGATTGCGCACCGGCTCACGAGTGGAGGAGCAAATATCAATTGTTAGGAGCTTGCCAACCTGTCGCCATGCGTAGCTCCCCAGAAACGCACTTTTGCAACTGGCCAGTGGATGGCCAAAAGACGCACAGGTCAGCAAGCGGGCTAGGCGGATTCTAAATCGAACAACGTCAATGCACCACGTTCAGATACGGCATTGTCAAGGTTGCGAATCATCTGCTTATAGTAGCTGGCTTTGAGTTCCGACAACACAGCCTTACGACCGTGCTTGATTGCTACATAGCCAGTAGAGCCGATGCCGCCGAACGGATCATGTACAATCTCACCTGGTGCGCTGTGCAGCAACACTAGGCGCTCAATCACGCCTAACTGCAAAGCGCACAGATGTTTTTCGTCCTGTACATCCTTGGCGGTGATGGTTGACAATGTGTCAGTCTCACGGATACCTACACCATCAGGACAAGTAACACCGGTAGTTAGGCCATTGTTTGACGATCCTGGCAGGTAATCTTGCCCGTACCAGACAGGGCGTGCCCACAGTATCCATTGCTCGGCAGTTACCCAGCCGTCAGCATCACCATACTTTTTGTTAGCGGCGCCGGCCTTAATCGGTAGCGGATTATCGCCGGGTTTACGAAAGTGCAAAACAAAGTCACTCATGGCGCTGTGCATCCGTGCGCTATCTGAAACAAGGCTCTTGAACGCAAGCCCAGCATCGCGGGTACGAATGCTTTTGATCTGCGGATTTTTATCAATGGTGATCTCACCGTAATAGTTGAACCCAACTTCTTCCATCATCTGAATGGCCGGGCCACGTAGATCCTTGAGTCCGATATAGCCGTCTCGCAACTTTTGAGCGACGCCTTGCGTGAGATGGACAAACACGCTGCGACCGGGAACCATACAGCGCAACTGCTCAACGGCCATAAAGCGGCACTGCTCTAGCATCTCTTCGATGCTAGTCACATTGCCCATGTCATAGCGGCTGTTGGAATATACCCACATGCCCGGGAATGGCCATGACGAAACCGAACAATGCAGCGAGTTATCAGGTAAGCCCTTGAGCACATGCACACAATCACCATGATAGGCCGCAAAATCGTTGGTAATTTTTTGGTCAATAACTTTCACTCTACAACCTCCTGCAAGCCATGTCTTCGAGCAAAGGTAACCATATCGCTTACCGCATCCTCAAAGGTCGGACGGTATTTCAGTTCGGCTGTGATTTTGTACCAAAAATCCTCGTGACCTGTGTTCGCTCGATACCAGTCATTATGCTGATGAACAAAAATCAGACAGCCATCAATGGCGTAGACTCGATTGCCCTTACTGCGTAGGGACTTAATTTTTTCAATTTGATGAGGCTTCATATCACACTCTCAATCCATCTTGGATACTCTTGCAACACATTGCCAACCGCTGCGCCAATCGTCACTTCGGACAAGCCTTGATAGGTGATAGACTCAAGGTCAATCCACGGCGCCGGATGATAGTCAAACGCACTTGTAGATTGCTTCAACCATGACGGCAGTTTGATCGGCTTGTCGGCGCTGTATTCCATTTCTTGTCGCTTGCCTGAGCCTAAATCGGTGTAGACCGTTACATGCTTGATTAATTCGTCATACATCCGATCATGCTCAGCCCATTTGCGTTTGATGTTCTGGACAACGGCGCCATCAGCGGAAGAAACAACCACATAAACATTAACCGTGTGCTGTTGGCCAAACCGATCTTGCCGTGCAATAGCCTGTAAATACTGTTCAAAGCTGTTGCCAAGTCCACAGAAAACCATGTTCCAACTGTGCTGTAGATTTAGCCCAAATCCCCACATGCTTGGCTTGCTAATTACTACCCGATATTTGCCCGACTTGTATCCGATAAGTGCGTCAATCTTGTGTTCCTGGCTGTCGCTGCCTTTTACTTCGATGGCATCAGGTATAGCCTTGGCAAGTGCTTCGCTTTCGTTGTTTAGATCGCACCACACCAGCCACTGATCGTTACTGGCGTTCACAATGTCAGCAGTGGCCTTTACTCGTTGCTCCATAGTGGCATTACGCGCCATGCGTTGCTCTGCAAGGCCAACGGCTTCCACTGAGACTAGCATACCAGTGTTAATAGGACTATCAATGTCAATGGTGATCTGGTGGTAGTTGACGGGTGGGCGAATGAAACCATCATCGCTATAACCGAGATCGGACGGGCGGCGCAACGCTACAGCCCAACTCGAGAGCCACTTGTAGTAATACTCTACGGCATTCATTTTTAGCCGCATTTTATTGCTGCTGTTGCCGTCCTGCACAAAAAAGAGCGCTTTCGCCTCCTGCTCTCTCATGATGCCAAGCACCTCGGCATGGTAGAGGATTTCATCCATGTCATTGGGCGCTGGTGTGGCCGAACCTGCCAGGCGGTACGGGATTACTGATGCAAAGTCATTCAATGATCTGGCTGTTTTGCCGAATGAGCCAGCTTTCAAAATACTGGATTCATCGAGCACCAGCGTTCCAAAATCCTCTGGCGAAAACTTCTCTAATCGCTCGTAATTGGTCACGTTGATCCCTGACTTTACATCCCGCCTGTCATGACAGATGTTGATACTGTATCCAAACCCTGGCGCCTCAATGTTCATCTGTTCGGCCACAGCCAACGGCGCAAAGATGATGGCCGGCATACCAGTATAGTTGCTCGTGTGCTTGGCAAATTCCCATTCCTGAATCGATTTACCAAGACCGGGATACTCGAATAGCGCCGCTTTGCCCCGGCGAATAGCCCAGCGTGTAATGTCCCGCTGATATGGAAACAAAGCCGGATTCAGATCGCCATCGACATCAAATCCGGTCGGTGCTGCTTCGATAATTTTGTTAACTACAAAGCTGTCATAGTCTTTGCTCACAGCTTGCCCCCCTCACTGTACTCTTTTACATAATCGTCTGTACGCTGCCACTCACTCTCGATAATCGTGTACTTACAAGCCGCACAAATATGCACGTAGCTGTAAAAGGGCGCTGTATGCAGCACTGTGGCCTGCTCGATGTGGTTGCAGTTGGGACAGACGATGCTCTCGGTGTGTTGGGCGGTGTGTTGTTCAACCTGGATTTGATTTTCAGGCTGATCTAAACTAATCTGCCAGTCAGCAATGATCTTCTTGTAGGCAGCGTTGTCGGATTCTAGTTCGGCAATGCGTTCTTCCATTTCCTCAAACGAATCATTCGCTTCGTCATCGAACAACGCTGCAATCTGCCGGCACAGCGTAATCAGGCGATTTTGCGCCAAGCTTTCGGGTGCGCTCAGGTTGTCATCCTCAATATGCTCATAGCAGTCCTTCAGGTCTTTCAACGTGTTTTGAAATCGGCAATAGCTCATGTTTGCCATATTTGTACCCTTTCTTATCCTGCCCCTCCGCCGTGGTTGATTGCCCCCTATGGCCTGCGTTGCCACTCACGAACGACGGAGCATGGTGATTCTAATTTACTGCGGTCACGGTAACGGTAGCGCCTGGATTGCGTTTGTCATTGCGCATAAACAGGTGCAACTCTACAATCTGACTATCGTTGTTGTACGCGTGACCTTGCAGTGAATCCAGCAAAACTTTTGCATGATTATCGAGGTCACGCCGATCAGCGGGCCGCCGAATGTCGATATGTACCGCAACCTTGCCGTCGATGGGTTGCAATCCTGCCACGTTGCACAATAGCCCTACAGATTCTTTATATGACCTAGCTTCGTCACTAGTTACCATGCGCCCCCGGAAATTCCGCCAATAGCGATTTGATGAAGGCGGATACGGTAAATCGATTTGCATGATCACTCCTCTTTCCTTGCCAACCATCCGCAGTACCTTGAGATTGGGATTGTGCCGCTGCCTGTCGGCTCGCTTTGGTGAGGCAGGCTGCGTGATGGCCAGCAGGGGTACTAGAACGCTGGGAGCGCTTCCGGCTCTGGTTGAGCGGTCACTGGTTCAGCCACAGACACCTTTTCGGCCAGGTGTGCAAGCTGACGGTTGTAGAACGCCGTCAACACCTGCGTTGCGTTACTGGTGTTGAATGTGCCACCAAACTTTTCGTCAACAATCTTTTTGAGACTGGTGCGCGCCGCATGTTCATTCGGCTGGGCCTTCTGTTCGACAGCCCAGGCTTTGGCAGCGTCAGCCGGTTTAGCCTGGTTCAGCCAACCGGCCACGGTTGCCGGGATAGCGTTGGCAGGTTCGGTAATCTCGCCGGTTTCGGTATCGACGATGCGCACTGTTTGCGCCGGTGCTACCTCACCATCAATTTCAAAATCTTCGGGCGTGTAGACCACGTTTCCATTGAACACGTCAGGACAGTACCATCTCACACCGTTGGACATGGCACGGGCAAAGAGCATGTTGCGAGGGAACTTGTCCAGGTTCTTAGTTTGGGCCTTGCGTGCATCTTCTATCGTGAAGGTGCTGACGCCAAGGCTTTGGTTGCCTTCAAAGAACTCGATAGTCACGGCGCTATCATCCATCTTGCGCACCCGGTAATCGTATTTGGGATGGCCCTTGACGGCGGCGGCCATGAGATTAGCACTCAGCGTTGGGCGCCCTTGAATGACGTGGATACCTTGCACACTAGCGAATGGCCCATAGCCCATTTCCTGCCCGGCTAAAATCTTGGTCGCTAGTTGAGCAATTGCAGGAGCGCTATCGCCTTTAGCGTCAAAATAGCCGGACAATGCCAGCAGTTTGGCGGTGCGTTGCAAGTCGTCCAGACTCATCGGTTCAGTTTTTACAATTGCGTTTGTCATCTCGGAATTTCCTTTCAAATTAGCCAGCCTGCCGCCTGGGGAGGGCCATAGCGCACAGGCCAGCCAGATAGCTACCACAAAAACGGACAGCAACCGATTTCCTCACCGATGCGCTCATCTTCGACGCTAGCCGGCAGCGGTGGCACACTGGCCACATGGCCAGGGGCAAGCACCTCAGCAACGGCTGCGGCAAAGTCAGCAGGCGCCGTGGCATTGATAACAATTCCAACTAACCGGCGCCGTGGCGGTGCATATCGCTGGAACGCTTCTACCAACAGCGTTGCAAACTGCCCACGAACTAGATTCATTTGCTTGGCGTTGATGTCGGTCGTGTTCATAATCGGCTCCATCGGGCAAAGTCCTCGTCATCCATCATGCGCTTAATGCCCTCTGCTATTCCGTCCATTGTCTCTGCCTGGCGCAATGCAGGCAGTGCGTCAATCGTGAGAAGGTCGGCCAGGTTGCGTAATTGCTCATCTGTCATGCGGTGATCGGCGTCGCAGAACTGGTCAATAAGTGAGTTTGTTGTTCTATTGTTTGGCATGGTACAATTCCTTTCGTGCGTGGTTTTTCTTTCCTCTTCTCTTGCGCTAGCCATGCTCCGCTGCACTGGCTAGCGCTTCTCTTTACGCCACATCATCCTGCCCATCTAAGAAGCGCTGATAGTGTTGGGCGATAACGCCTTGCAAGCGGACTTTGGCTTTGTCGGTAAGGCGTTGATTCTCAGCATCATATTCCACCCACATCGCGGGCAACTGGTAGAGATAGCGCCCCAAGCCGAACATGGCGCACGCGCGTTTAAAGGCCTGGACTTCGGCTGATGTGCCGGCAATCTCCGAGTGCTCCGCGTCACTGTCAGGCTCGCCGGTGCTGCCGCGCGTAATGCCGTTGATCGTCAGATGACAGATAATGCGGTCACTCCAGGGGGTGTAACTCACCGACCAATCCAAGCCGCACACCTCGTCTAGGCGATTTTGGTACGCTCGCACATCGGCGTAGGCAACGGCTAGCGCCTTGTCCTTCTTGCCGGTAATCGCCTGGGGTTTCCAGGTGATGCGCGACGGGTGAAACGGCACCGCCAGTTTCGTTAAAATCTCGTTCATGCCACCACCACCTTTAGCCACTGCGGCCACAACACCGGCAGATCCAACTTGGCCGCAACCGTATCCAGTGCAAAACGAATAGCGTCAACCGGGTTGGCAAACTGGTTGTAAATCGCCGTGACGGACTTACCGTCGTGTAAGGCGACTTGCCAGGGGTGACGGGCCTCACCGCTGCAAAAATAAACTTGAATCGTTTGCGTATTCATGCTATGCCTTTCACTTATGCCCACTGGTGTGGGGCTGGTTTTTCGTTTTTGTTGGCTGCGATATTGTTATTAATGATACCATTGTATCAATAATAATGATATTTGTCAATAGGCAAAATCGACAAAATTTAAAATTAGCGAAGGAAAGACGTTTTATGTACGATTAACTAGTAAGCATACATAAAACGTCTTAAAAGAGGCTGACAAATGGGTAAGTTTTGTGATCTGACCGTAGAAGAGAAGGAACGGCTATTAGAAGACTTGCGAAGGGAAATTGCTCAGGCTGTTGAGCAGAGATACAAGAAAGACGATTTAACCGACTGGGAAACCGATTTTCTCACTGATAGAGACGCCCTCCCCCAGATCGTCAATCGTCGTTTTAGATAGTAAGTGCCATTCTTCGTCTAGATCAACGTCGTCATTATCCTTACGTAATCGAGACACCAGGGCTGTGACAAATGCCCTGTCTTCAGCGCGCAACCCCTTTAGTAAATTTGGCGTGCTCATGTCTATCGGATCAATACCAATTATTTCCTGCATAGACACACCAAACACATCTGCTAAGGCCGCTAGCAATGGAACTGACGGCAACTTTTCACCTTTTGACTTCTCCAAGCCAGCTATATGTGGCTGTTTTACATCAGGGCGATAGCGCGTTCGGTTAAGCCTATCGGCCAGTTCTTGCTGTGTCCAGTTTTCCTTTGTTCTCAACGCGTAGATTCGATGCCCTATGCTGTTGAACGGATTCATATTTATCTAATCTTCCTATTGACACGTATCAATATCAGTGATATTATAGGACGTAGTTAGTCATTACTACTATTGATAGCGAGGGAAACATGCTTGGTCAAAAAATCCAGAAATGCCGATTGGACAAGCGATTAACACAAGAGCAACTCGGTAGCTTCATCGGCGTAGGACAAAGCACGATTGCCATGTACGAGAACGGGCACTTAATGCCGCCAACCAAAAAAATTCTACGCTTGGCTGATGTGCTAGACGTTCCTGCGCGAGACTTGTTTGACTGCATTGTCGCTCAATCATCTGAATTAACGCCGGTACCGGCTTAGTAGGAATTTTCCCTACTTTATGAATGTAAGCTGCTATAAACTAGTAATCAATGCTTACAAGTTTATAGGACTTTTTCAATAAATGCAATGGGATATTTTTGTAAGCAGGAGTGAGCGCATGATTTATACCCTAACGCCCCACGCCGTGCAGCGAATAGAACAGCGTAACATTACCGATGATGCCCTCGCCGGCGCATTAGCGGCGCCGGTCATTGAACACACACACGGCACTTGTATGCACTTCGACCGGGCCACGCGCACCTGTTTAATCTTCAACCCGGTCAACCGGCAGATCGTGACGGTGTTCCAGCTGAAGCGCAAGCAGATTAAGAAGTGGTGTAGTCGATAATCGTCCATTCGCTGCCAACGTTGCTGCTCCTATAAAAACAGAGGCTTTCTATGATTGAGATAGAAGCGGTCTATCCGTGGCGAGAAGTGGAAGAACAGTACAAGTGTACACATGCCGAAACCCAATTGGTAAAATACCAGCAGTCACATGGCGCTTGGCGTATTCGGTATCAGTGTCTATGCTGCGGTGAGTATACAACGAGTGATCAAAAGATGGCCGGCGTTGACCTGGACGCAATGCCCGTTGTGGATATGGCGCTAAAGGCTGGATATCGCGAAAAACGGCAGACAGCCATTAATAACGCACGCTACGCCTATTTGTCTATGCAGGAATGCCAACAGTTAGATATTCAAGCGCGCTTTTGGACTAATTACAACCGATACCTACGCACTAAACAATGGTATACCATCCGTGAGGCTGTCCTAAAACGTGACGGCTATTTGTGCCAAGCTTGTCTAACACGCAAAGCGGTGCAGGTTCATCACCTCAGTTACGAATTGTTTAATACACTGGGGCAATCTGCCGCCTTTGAGCTTGTTGCTATCTGCCGACAGTGCCATGAAAAAATCCATCCAAACATGGCACAGGCGCAGGAAGAATTGGCCCACTACAATCCATTTTTGAATGGAGCAACCAATGGCCAGCATCGCTAAAGCGTCTATTTGGTACGCCCGTCACGGGTGGTACGTTGTGCCGTTGCATGCGCCGCTGTTCGACCATGACGGCAATCTAACTGGCTGCACTTGCGAAGCCTGGCGCAGACGTAAGCAAGAAGGCTACACTTGCCCAACACCGGGGAAACACCCCATCCTAAGCGGATGGGAAGATAACGCCAGCGTAGACACAAACACCATTATTGACTGGTGGCAGCGGTGGCCGTGGGCGAACGTGGGCATTGCAGCCGGTAAATCGGGTATTCTCGCCTTTGACATTGACTCCTACAAAGATACCTATGACGGTGTGAAAGTCCTTAGTACGTCTGACGAAAACACGATCACGAATCTGAGCGGCGGCGGCGGCGCGCATCTTATCTATCAATTAGACGAGGACGACTACTATACTAATGCCAAGGGTACATTGCCGCCCGGTATTGACATCCGGTGTTACGGTGGGCAATTCGTGGCGCCGCCATCGATACACCCGTCTGGTAATCGCTATCAATGGGAAGCCGGCTACGGGCCACATGAAATCCACCCGCTACCACTACCCGATGCAATTCGGGCAATTCTCAACAAACAACTATCCATGCGCAAAGCGCAGGTTGTCTTTACGCAGGATGTACCAGCACCGGACATGGAACATTTGCGGCTACGGAGCGAAATTATTGAGATGATCAACAACCCGCCCGAACGCGGCGGACGCTCCGAAGCGGATCAGTCTGTAATCACGGCATTGGTTGCTATCGGCGCAACCGATGATGAAATCAAAGCTATCTTCACTCATTACCCCATCGGCAAACATGGCAAGTTTGCTGAAAAGGGCGCCAACGCATTGACCTACTTAACCCACAGCATCGCACATGCACGCACCTGGATTGACGTAAAACGTGAAGAAAAAGCCGACGAACGAACGCAGCAATTTTTTACTGTAATGGCATTGGGGTAATTATGGCGCGCAGAATGATAGATGACTCAATGTGGTCAAATGAAACATTTGCTGAGATGCCGATGGGGGCACGGCTTCTTTTGATTGGCATTATTAATCATGCCGACGACCAAGGGCGCATGAAAGGCAATCCGGCATATTTGCGCGCTCAAATTTTCCCCTATGATGACATTGCCACTAGCCAGATTCAGGCATGGCTAGAACTCATTCAGGTGAATGGTACGCTGATTGTTTACCTGAATGAAGGGAAGCAATTTTTGCAATTAACTAACTGGTGGAAATACCAAAGTCTCCAATATGCACACCCTTCGCAGCATCCGCGCCCATCGGGATGGAAAGATCGTATTCGCAAAACGTTAACCAAAGGCGTCATCGTGACGTGCAATTGGCAAAAAGTTAACGGCGATCCTATCGACGATACCTGCGATATGGATGGCAATCCTATCGGCAATGGCACTCAAAACACACTTGTCACACCTATACATACGCCTAAAACTTTCATTGAAACACCTACCGATTCACCTGATGATTCACCTGATGATTCACCTGATGATTCACCTGATGATACAACTAAACTTAACTTAACTAAACTAAACTACCAACTACCAACTACTAACGGTGCCGATGGCGTGGTAGTGGGTAGTAGTGAATTGCCTATTGTGACGGTGGCTGACGTGCATACGCTTTGGCAAAACAACATGCCAGGGACAATGACGCAGATCATCGCTGATGAAATCAACGACCTCATCGAGACGTACACGCCTGTCGAGGTTGATACGGCCATCCGGCTGGCCGTAAAAGCGAACAAACGCAGCGTGTCTTACGTGACGGGTATCCTTAGAAAACGCGCCGCTGGTGATGATCGGGGCAAAGTGCCACGGTCTAAGCCGGTTTCTATCAACCTGAGCGGAATTAATCTAGCGGCAGTGTGAAGGAGCATGTCATGGAGATTGCGGAACAACTCGGTTTGGTTAACCACGGTGCGGAAACCGATGTGATTGTTGGGATGCTGGATAGCGAAGAACTTGCGCTAGATTTGGCGCAACGGTTGGCGGATGTGGATTTTTACGATCCTCGTCGGCGCATTGTGTTTGCATCTATCCGCAAGCTGTTGCTAGGGATAGAACCGCTGAACCGTGAAAACATTTTGGCCGGCTGTCGGCAAGTTGCAAATGACCTGTACCCTAAGAAAAACATTTCCGTTACGGATGATTTCTTGGGCGAACTGAAAGGCAATCCGGCAGCAGCGATACGAGCCGCCGTAACGGTGCATCGTTTGGCTTGGTTACGTCAGGCTAGCGAATATGCGCAATGGTTTGTCAAATCGTTGCAACTGAATCCAGAACCAAACGAGTTCTACACGGAAGCGCAAAGCCGTTGGCAGTTGCTGGCGCCAGAAAAACGCGGCGGCGCTACACTCTACGGATGGGAAACCATTGAACGGTTCCGTGGCACTGTGAAGGAGCGCCGGCAGGAAGCCGAGTCCGGTCTAACACGACGCTTTGATTGGCCGTGGGCTAGTTGGAATCAGTGGGTACGTCCGTTGCGCGCTGGCCTAGTCGGTGTGCTAGCTGCGCCTGATGGTGTTGGTAAATCAACCTATCTTGAATGGATCGCTGAACACTGGGCCAGACGGGGAAGCAAGGTTGTGTTAGTCCATTTGGAAGATGATCACCAGTACAAACTAGACCGGCGCATGGCTAGACATTCCAGTGTGCCACTGGGCGCAATTGAGGATGGCACGATTACACAGCAGCAGGCTATAGCCATGACAGAGGCAGAGCGCAGTATGGCAGAGTGGGTTGACTGCCTGCATTACACCCATGCGCCGGGGTGGTCAATGGCGGACGTTATCAAGGAATTACAGAAGCTTGTGGATGAAGGGCAGTGTGAAGCGGTAGTACTTGATTATATCGATAAATGTGAACCAGATCGGCGCCAGTTGCAGCTATACGGCAACAATCAATATTTGCGCGAAGGCGACAACATGAATCTGCTCAAGAACTTTGCCGAAAAGGCTGGCATTCCGATCTTCACGGCCACCCAGGGCAACAAGTCTATGCAGGAGCAGGGCAAGGTGCAAACTCGCCAAGCCATTGACGGCAGCGGCAAGAAAAGTCAGCGGGCGCAACTGGTCATGATTTTGACGCGCGACATTGTAGGAATCGGCGGGCTGTGGGATGGCTCTACCAAAGTTGCTGATGAAGGCGACTATTCCCCGATTGCAACATTGCGCATCGACAAACAAAACCGCGGTGCCACCAAAACCTTTCATCAGATCTTTCGTGGTGAGTGTTACCGGATTGGTGATCTGCCGGTTGGATTCAATATCAATAGTTTGAATCAGTGAGATAACCATGAGCAATCCAGAAACAACCGTTTCCGACCTCCTCACTATCATCGCACCACCATTACGCCTGGTCGCTTGGCTAGAACTCGTATTCGAGCAGAAGCGCAAGAAAGGCGAGGATGTGCCAGAAACCTTTATCACGTGGCTGGAGCGCTGGCAACGCATTCGCAGTGATCTTCCTGCCGAGATTGACGGCGCAACTGAGGAACAGTGATTAGCCCTAGAGCGCAAGCTATTCGCACCGCCGGCTAAACAGCCGGCATTGTTGGATGTACCGCAACCCGCAAAAGCAAAGGCATACTAACCATGACCAAGTTTCTAGCGTTCGACATTGAAATTGCAAAGAGCATTCCAGAGGGGACAACCGACTGGTCAACACTACACCCGATGGGCATCACCTGTGCCGCTACATGGGCCAGTGATGAGGACAAGCCTAGATTGTGGTGTGGGCTTGATGAGCTTTATTACCACATAGCGCCAGAAATGAACCGAGCGCATATTGGGCGCCTGGTTGATTGCCTAGACGACTACGCCAAGCGTGGCTATCGGATTGTCACCGTCAACGGCGCCGGTTTTGATTTTCGGGAACTGGCCGAAAGCAGCGGTCGGCGCGCCGACTGTAAAAGTATTAATCTCAATCACACCGACTGTTTTTTCGATGTGTTCTGTCGCTTGGGCTATTCGCCTGGCTTGGATGCCATGAGCAAGGGAATGGGACTACCCGGCAAAATGAAAGATGTTGATGGCGCATTGGCTCCTGACCTTTGGCGTAATGGCGAGTACGGCAAAGTGCTGTCCTATGTAGCACAGGATGCCAAGCAAACGCTTGACCTGGCGATAGCCGTTGATACTGCCGGCGAACTACGTTGGACATCAAAGAGCGGGCGGCCAAACGTCGTCAAAATCCCGCAATGGCTAACCGTCCAGGAAGCGATGGAATTGGCAGAGCCGGATAATAGTTGGATGTCAGATCCCTGGCAGCGCTCAAAGTTCGTCGGCTGGTGTCAACCATGAAACGCCTGCTACTCCACGTCACTGCCAGTGAATACACTGCCGATGCGGTATTCGTCAAGGCGGATGAGCCGGACGCTACATGGCGCATCGAATCGACAGCGCCTGTGCTGGCGTGGATGCGCAGCTACGATTTGGCAGGCATCAAGCGGCGCCTGTCGGAATTGGGCGTCGCTCATGAGTGGCGGCCCTGCGATGCCAACTACGATCCCGGCATCGCGCTATGGAAGCGCGGCGTAGCTGGTGCGCTGAAAGCTGAGGCTAAGCGTAAGGCGATGGCCAAACGCAGAGCGGAACTGATTACCACGGGCGAGCGAAAAAGCGCTGAGTAATGCTGAGTTTTCGCTGAGGGAAGAATGAAAACATTTGCGAGTCTGTTTACGGGTGGTGGTGGCGCTGACATCGGAGCGCGTGCGGCTGGGCTTGAATTAGCCTGGGGCGTTGAACTCATGCCGGAAATTGCCGAGGTGGGCAATGCGAACCTGGGGCAGCATATCCAGGTGGCGAACATTCTGGACTGCGATCCGGTGTGCTTTGACCGGGTTGATGCGCTACACGCTTCGCCGCCCTGCCCCAATTTCAGTGCGGCGAAAGCTAACGCCACTGAGACGGCTTTGGATAAAGCACTAGCCGCCAAAGTTGCCGAGTTTGTGACAACACTGCGCCCGGAGGTGTTCACGCTGGAGAATGTGCAGGCATACCAGAAAAGCAGGTCGTGGGCAATGATTCAGGACGCGCTGCACACTGCTGGGTACTGGGTAAGCGTTGAAGTGGTAAATTCTGCTGACATGGCCGTCCCTCAGACGCGCAAGCGCATGATAGTGCGTGCTATCCGTGGCGGCATGGTTCCCTATCTGCCACAGCCGGTTCGTTGGGTCGGCTGGTACGCAGCGATTGATGATATTCTCGACACGCTGCCGGAAAGTCAATTTGCGCCCTGGCAAGTCGCCAGACTGCCAGAGGAGTTAAAGACAACGTTGGTGGATAGATTGAATGGTGGGCATGAGAAATCAACCATTCGTGGCGCTTACGAACCAGCATTTACGATCACGAACTATGATAGCAAGCACCAACCGCCACAGGCTGTATTAGTATCCAACGCCAAAACCGAATACAGCGACGGCACACGGCAAAGCGGTGACCCCGCTTTCACCGTTACCGGTGAAAGCAATGGGCGGGTGAAGGCGTTCATTGTTGATTGCCAAAATGCCGGCAACTTGTCACCCGATAGGGAACGCGGCTTAACGATTCGCAACGGTGACCAGCCATGTTTTACGTTAACAAGCAGCATGGGACAAAAGCGCCCTACCCGCGCCTTCGACGGTGCCCGCGTCGTCGCCATGACACCGCGTGCACTGGCGCGCTTCCAGTCGTTCCCAGATTGGTATCAGTTGCCGGATACCAAAACACTATCCGCCAAGATCATCGGTAATGCAGTTCCGCCGCTGGTTATGCAGCGTGTTTACGAAGGTTTATTGAATTGAGAAAGGCACTTTATGACACGAACAACACTAATCATCGTTCTCGCCATCGCCCTCATAACAATCGGAACCAACGTCATGGCAGACACCTATCTGCCAGTCATCCGCAATGGCGAAGCGACGCCAACCGTAACGCCAACCGCTACCCCCGACTTTGGCGCAACGCTCAGCGCGTTGATTGCCACCATGACAGCGCAGAGCTTTACGCCCACAGCCACTACAACGGCCACAGAGACGCCAGAACCGACAGAAACGGCTACAAGTACAGAAACAGCCACGGCAACGCCTACGGGCACGCCTAACGTTCTAGCAACGCAACTGAGCGACCTACAGACGGCTGTGGCGACACTGAGCACCGGCACGACGGCCACGCCTAACGCAACGGTGGCAGCGCTTGAGCAAACCGTGACAGCACTTGTCCCAACGGTAACGCCTACGCCAACGGAAACACCGACACCGACACACACCGCAACAGCGACCGATACACCGACAGCCACGGCCACACCCAACCTGCTGGCAACATTAGAATACCTACTCACGTTAGTTGCGCCCACGCCCACGCCAACCACAGCGCCGGGAGGAACGATACCGCAACGTTAGGCGGCAACAAAACGGCTAGAATCGTTTAGGGTATCCAAATATACCATTTGCGGCCAAAGTCGCTAAATAGACCGAATCGTTTCCTGTCTACGTGGAAACGGAAAGGATAGAAACGTTATGACTAACCCGGCATTAGATGAGCAAGAAACCAACTACACGGTTGAGGCGACTGATCGCAAAACCGTCAACGTGTTTAGCAATGATGTGGTGATGCAGCGCCAGCTTGAACGTCTCGGCATTGAAGCCCATCGCAGCGATGGTTACGGCAAGTTTTATACAATTGATCTGACGCAGTTCAGCTTTGGCATTCGGCGCAAACGCCAAATGAGCGATGAGCAGCGGGCCGCTGTTGCCGAGCGATTCGCGGCACTCCGCATTGCGGAGGATGACGAAAGTGAGTGAATTATGCACGCCCACGGCAACGATGGCGCCGGGAGGAACGATACTGTGAGCTACAACAAGATTATTGTACCGATCTCGGAAAGTGAGGAGGAGGCATTGCGCCAGGCTGCGAGCTGGTCGTGCAGACGGCCCAAGGATCACGCCCGTTATATCATTCTAAAATCGCTAGGGCTAGTCACCGATGACGCAGTGAGTTTGTCGAATGTCAATGCGTTGGCTGATTCAATCCTGGCATTGGACGGCGTGCAGCAATGTGAACTGGCGGCCGCGCTTGTGAGAATCAGTCCCCGGCTGGCTGATGAACTTGCCACCACGATTGGCGATGCGTTGCGCGCTGATGAGATTGCCACCAGACTAAGCCTACATCCCGCCATGCAACAGGACGTGGGCGTGGAACTAACCGCAGGAGGAGGATGCTAATGAACATCACACATGAACAGCTTGATAAATTAGGCCGGCTTGCTGACATAGCCAACAACCTGGCCGCTGCGTCACAATTGCCAGTGCCACCGGCAGTCCACATTGAAGGTATGCGCCAGGGATTGATTGACATTGACAAGGCGCTAAGAGCGCTGTACGTCGAAATATCTGGCGATGACCCGTGGGAGGATATGTAATGCGAGTCTATAACTACACCGGCATTCTCGCCACAGTTGACTTTCTGCGCAATGCCACCGAAAGCGAACGGCTCGACGTTGCGCAAAAGCTGGCCAGCGTTGATCCTGCACTAGCGGTTGACTTTGCCACGGCGCTGTTTGCGGCTGTGGACGTGGCAGAAATCCCCGAAGCGCCGGATGACAGCAAACGCAGGCAGCGCATTTGGGACAAAGTACTGAGAGGCATCTATGCCGATGATGCGCTGATGGCCGGCGCTACCGTTGGCGTGCATGATTACGCAGTGCTACTTGATTTGTGACAGGTGTAAATCGTTCTAGGACACATAGGATGCCCACCAAGCATGGCAAAATGCTATAGCTAGTCTCGTACTACGAAACACAGGCTTCCTATGCGTCTGACCGGCAAAAATGGGGGTCAGCGGGGCAAATAGAGGCATGGGGAAGGGGCAATACCGCAATCGACGTTAGTAGTTAGCGAGTGACACAAAAAGCCCAGGTGATGAGCCTGGGCTTTGTTGATACTAGTTCACAGTTCGCATCTTCCGAACGCGAACCGCAACATCTTCAATTTGTTCGCTATCGTCACAATCGACGTAGCGGACGAATTGGTCAGCCGATAGGCCATCTAGCATTAAAGGCGTTTTTGCGCACGCCTCTTTGTATTCGTCCTCCCAAAGTTTCACTTCTCTTTTCGCCGCGAACGCTTGTGGGCCGTTTGTGTAGCTTATCTCGCTGGCATACAAGCGGGCGCGAGATAAGCTACCCCCTATTTCATTCCGCTCTGCAATGAGTTGTTTCAGTTCACCAATGGTCATAATTCCTCTTTCTCCGCACCTATAGCCGGGTGCGGGCGGCGTCTATACTAGCCACCAAACGGTTCGTTGGCGAAGCGGTTGGCGTATTTGTTTTCCCATCCACCAAATGGCTCGTTGGCGAACCGATTTATAAAGTACTCGTCGTTTGAAGCATGCAAGGCGTATGCCCTTGCAGCCTCATACGTTTCTCCTGCTGGTACCTCCCCCCTGGTGAAGAGTACGTGTCCGCCTGCACGGACACCTTGAACGACGAGGTACCAGCCTACCTCTTCCTCCATTAGGGCGCCCTCTCCGTTTTTCACGTAAACCCCGTAAGGGTTCACGTGTCCACTCACCAGGGGTTTGTGGTAGACGGAGAATTTTAGGAGACGGCTATCTGGAATTTCCACTGTTGTTACGGTAATCATATGATTTCCTCCGCACCTATAGCCTGGTGCGGTCGGCGTTAGCGGCCTGCCTCGTATGCGGCGCGCAGCAGGCTGTTGATATATTCGCTAATCGTGACACCCTGAGCCTTTGCCTCCCCGCTCAGCCAATTGTACACGGCTGCGTCAATGCGGAGGGTGGCGTGTGTGCGCTTTTCGTGGTTCGCCCACCGGTTTCGGTTGCCACCGGGCGAACCTGGCCGGCGACCGGGGCCGCCTGGCTCGTCGGGTTCGAGCGGGGCGGCGCCCATGTGGGCGAGGGCTTTGTCGTATTCATTCATGAGACAACGTTTCCATCTTCATCTACCCAAACATAGACTTTGCGATAGCGTAGCTCGGCCATCTGCATATAGCTGCGGCGTTGGTCAGTGGGCAGGCTTTCGTCCTGGGCCAAGCGTGCGAAGGCGTCCCCTTGCCGTAGTGTCTCCATCGTTTCTGGGCTTGTGTCTTTCAGGCGTGAGGTCTTCGCTCTAGAGTCTGTGATTCTCATTGTGTCCTGTCTTTCTTCCGCGGTTTTCCGCGGATGCTCTGTGGTACATTCTACTTCGTTGCCGGGGCCACCGTCTCTCGGTAGTGAGGTCGGGGGCGACCTCCGCACGACTGGATTAGATTACTCGACTACGCATCCGTTCTTGCGTGCCAATCAGCAAACGCTATGGATTTATTCATGGCTGCAATACGCCGCTTGTCGGCTTCCGCATTTTCTGCCATGCAGACGGGGCAATAATAGAGAATGTTGCCGAATCCGTCTTTTTCGCCTACGCACGGTGTATCGTGGGTTTCACAGGATTCCTCGCCAAGCATAGCGGCGAATGTTTCAGTAAGCGCTGCGTCCTGTTCTGCCTTAGTCATTTCGTTAAATTTCTTGCTCATTGTTCTCTCCTCATTTCATTCGGGCGACTCCGTGTCACCCGCTCTTGTCCACTATTGTAGCACGATAGTAGGGCGTTGTCAACAGGCAATTTGTAGGAATTTTCCTAGATTGACAAAAAGTCGCAAATTTTAAGGTAACGCAACTAACGTTAGTCAGGTGAGTTGCGGTGGTGAAAAAGGGGGTTGACAAGCAAGTGACGTAGTGATATGCTACTAACGACTACTTATTGCTACCAAGTGGGAAAACACCATGACAGAAAAACGTTCAGTGAGTTTTAATCAATATACGATAGAGATAGTTGGCAAAGCGGCGGAGATGTGGCCGGAAAGCGCTGATAACTTTTCAGGGCTGGTACAAAGCATTATCGCTGATTGGGATCGGATTCGCGCCGGTGGTGGTGGAAAAACGCAGCGCATCAATGAACGATTAGACCGCCACGAATCATTGCTGCTATACCACAGTGAATTACTGCGCCGGCTATGTGAGCAAAGCGGCGTGGAGGTGCCTAATGTGTGAGCGCCAGTACGATATGACCGCCGTTGCCGCTTTGCAACAGGCTGCTGCCAACGTGGAAGCGGAGCGGCGCCGACTGTACCGGGATGAACTGGCGCAGGAGCTACGCCAACGGCTAGCATCGCGGCGCAAGACGCGCGCCGTGCTAATGTACATTGAAGAATTTGAGCAGTGGTTAAATGAACTAGCGCCTGTTGTCACCTGCGACAATCCGGCGAACTAACAGAGTCGCCTGCGGGCAAGTGCGTACTCACTAACCCGCAGACTAACCGTATACTGGCCAAGATCATGCCTTGGTTTGTACCGGCTGCTATCAGTGTAGCAGTAGCGGTGCAATCTCCGCAATCCTGGCCAATGTCGTCAGGATTTTTTAATTGGAGGTTGCGTGAAACCAGGAAAGAATTTCGAGATCCTAGACCGCATTCTGCAAGGCGGTTCACTTGCCGACATTCCTATCAGCAGCGTTGGCGGTGAGGAAGATGAAGCGCATGAGCGGCGCCAGCCGCTGACGGAGGAAGAAGCACAAGCTCGACGGAGTTGGTTTGACAAGACGCAGAAGGGGGTGAAATGAGCAAGAACTTTGGACGGCCATTCTCGTCTTCAGACGAGCCGCAAACGCTAGTGACGCCTAAGCGACGACGCCACCTAATTGATCATATCGCTTTCTGGGGGACGCTTGCTTGTGTCCTCGTGTGGGCGCCATCGCTGATGGTGGGAGCAGTAGCCATTAGCCTGGCCGCTGGTTGGCCGCTGCTGCTGATAGTAGGCGGGGCCATGTTGGTAGCGTGGTTAGTTTTGGAATGAGCAGACTATGAAATGGTATTTTTTGATTGTAGGCATCTGCGGCGCTCCATTCACCGCTGGTTGGTCGCTTCTCCTGGGGCTGGTGGCGTGCGCTGTGGTCGGGGCTGGACAATCTGTGCGCGATGAAACTAGCGCCCGGATATCTCAATCCGCCACACCGATCGGTGTGCTGGGCTGGGCAATCGTTGGAGTACTGGCGATTGTGGGACTAATGGCCATATTTGGCGCTGCGTTGGTCGGGGCGCTGGAAGGGCTGGAAGGGCTATGAAAAAAACACTCGCAACAATATCGATTACTTTTGGCTGCCTGACAACGATCCTGGCCCTTTGCCTGGGCGCTATGGTGATAGCAACGTCGTGCGAAGCGATTGCCACCGCTAGCGCTACAAAAGTTGTGGCGTATGAGCAGACAGCGCAGACGCAAATCAACGCAGACGCCAGCGTCGAGATAGCCCGCATCAACGCAGACGCCAGCGTCGAGATAGCGCAGACAAACGCCGACGCCACCAAGAAAACGTCATGGGCGTTTCTGGGCATGACCATCTGGCAGACGGCGACGCTGATTTGGACGGTCGCTATTGCGCTATTCCTGATGTATCGAAAGGGGTGGATATGAAACGGCTGATTTTCCCTACGCTAATGCTGTTTGTGTGCATGGCGGCACTGGCGGCCCTGGACAAATCGACGCTGGACACTCCACATGCTATCACGCTGACCGGCGGTCAGATCATCGGCGGCGTTGCGGTTGTAGTCGGCGGCCTTTGGCTGATGGGAAAGAGGTGAACTCATGATAACCATCAACACAGTGCGCCGTGTGGTCTACCTGAGCCGGGCCGGGTGCAATGCGCTCTTTGCCTGGCTGCTGGACAATGGCCGCCTGGCGTGGGGTTTTGATGCCGCCGTCGAGTATGTTTTTGTGGAGGTGAGCGCATGAGCAAGCAGATTGTCATTACCCGACAGTATGACCCGGACGGCGGGCCACCGACTACCGGTCAGCACATCAGCCCATACAGCAACCGCTACAACAGCAACCAAAACTTTGTGGCGCCGATTGCGCAGCCGTCTCGACGGCAACCAATGCAGGCAATCCCCGTCGATGTCAACTATGAAATTGCTGTGCCGTTACAGTCAACGCAGCACGTTGAAATGAGAACAACGGCGGTTGATCGGGCACATGGCTTTGCAATTCGCACGCGGCAACTAGGACTGATTATCGGTTTGGCCATCACTGTAGCGGCTATTGTTCTCGTCAAGGTTCCGATCTTGTCGTTTTGGTCGCTGGCCATTTACGTGATGACCTATGCAACCGTTTGGCTGTGGGCGTACTATCTCGACCTGAAACATTCGCCTGAAGGCATCGCACGCAACGAATCAGACCGCAAATGGGATGTGATTGAACGTCATCAGGCACGCATGTGGGATCATTACGATAGACTGATTACGGGGAATAACAATGACTGAATTAAAACAACTGTTGGATCGTGCATCGGCCATTACAGCAATCCAGGCGCCACCGGCTCTGCGGCAACGCATGGCCGACGCTGCAACAGAACTGAGCCTGATCGGTCATAGTCAAGCGCATTTAGATATTGCTGTGACCGCTATTGCACATCTCATCGCCGCCATCTACACGCCTGACGACGACGGGCGGTTGGCGAACGCTGATCAACGAACGGGCCGCATCCTCATGCGGCCATTGCCCTGGGGCGAAAGTGGCGCCGCCAAATGGGGTTTGCGCCGCTGGGAAGGGCAGTGCTTGCGCCGGCTGATGCTCGATAGGGTAGGCAGCCGGCGCCGACTGCCGTGCCTGTTTGACTACAACGCTGAGAGCCGTCAATGGCACATCAATTTGATTGATTATCCAACAGGTGAGGATGCGCTGGATTGGCTCAAGCGTGACGGGCCACGGCTGAGCGAGTGGCGCACGATTGTAAACGACTATCGCAGCGCTGCTCATCAGCGTATGTTGCGCCGCCGATAGACCGATTACACCTGTTCGGTTTACTTCGGTTTACCTGAACAGGTAGTGTTTATGTACTGTTTGTTTACCTTTTGTGTAGTTTGCGGTTTAGATGAAAGAGTAGGGTTACAGGCAATGATCATCGCACTAACTATCATCATCAGCATTATAGCGCTCCTGTCTGCTCGTGGCGCCGGTTTAACCGCCACCTGGCTAGGGACAGGCAGTGTAACAGCGTTTGTGTTGTTATTTATCATGACAGCCGTGCCGCAGTGCGCGGTGCTGTTTGACAGCCTGTGGATTGTGGCGCTCATTTGGTTTGGCGCTACCACGTTCTATCATCGGATTTTGACCGATGCGCGCCGACAAACGCCGCTGCGCGTCGGTCGCCGGTCGGGGTTTGTCTGGACGGTCGGTCGGTATACGGTTGGTGTAGCAGTGGGGGTGACAGCATGAGTACATTGCTATTAATTTTGCTTTTGGTGCTTATCGGTGCGGGCCTGTGGTTCGCGCTACGTGCGCTGGATGTGCTGTTAGCGTGGTTAGACAGTGAATAGGCTGATTGCCACGCTGCTGTTTTTCGGCTTTGTGTATGCTGTGCTGTGTGGCGACCTGCGCACGGCGGCAGCGCTGGCAGTGGCGATTACGGTGATAGAGTGGAGGGGGAAGTGAACGAAAAAACTGTATACGAGAATATTGAGTATCATTATGACAAATCGCTTGGACTGATTACACACTTTGTCACCAAGCTGGCCGATGAAGCGGTAGAGATGACAGCGCGCGGTGTGGCTCTTGCGGCGCCATTGCCCAATGCGATTAGTATGTACAATATTACTCAGCATGATCTTGGGTGGTCATGGGTAGCGTCATTTGCTTTTTCGTTGGCGCTGGAAGTTGTCGTGTTTTTATTGGTTGAAATTGCGCTCATGCAATGGGATGGCTACTTAGCACATCCACATCGCTACAAAGCGCCGTTCATCGGCATGATTGCCACGGTATGCGTATCGGTATCGGTGGTAATGGGTTTTGTGTTCTGGCTAGAGCCTCACAAGATCATGGCTCTGTTACCGATTATTAGTTTATGCTCATTCGTTGGGATTGGGCTAAAGAGATGGCATGAGCAGAATTTGTCAAGAGATGTAAAGCCTGCAAAAAGTGTAAAGCCCGCTGTAAAATTAACTGTAAACGAAGGTGTAAAATCTGTGCAGACGGATGCAAATCAGTCATTTACACAACGTCAATCCGAACTACTGAAACTGTTGTCAAATCTAGACGGAAAGCCGGCAGAATCTGTAAACAAATCAGAATTGGCTAGACAGTTGAAAGTGTCAAGACCTACACTAAACAAAGAGTTTGACATTTTACAAGTGGCGGGTGCTGTTACGTTGAATGGACATTTGAAGGTGAACGGAGCCTAATCAATGACAACCGAAACCCACTATGAATTCCAGATCCACGTCTGCACGCCAGCGCTCCCTGATTGGTGGTTGACGGTCAACGCCGACCATCGCTGCAACACGGTAGACGATGCTGAGTTTGCCGGGCGTGAGTTCATGATGTTCGGGGAGTGGCGGATTGTGCGAGTGACAACGAGGACTGATGTAGTGAAGGAAGGGAAACGTGACTGACATTGACCGCATTGTCTACAAAGACCGCATTCAGCGCTGCGCACTAGAACTGCTGCAAAATGCCGACGTGCAAGCAGACGTGTACCCACATGGCGTCATTCTGTTTGTCACGCTGTACAACCTCGGTCATATCCAGATATTAGTGCGCTGGGAAGATGACTTGTCAATGGACTGGCTAGCTGGCAAGCTTGAGACGGAAATGGCGCAACTATGTAAGCGGAAGTACTTCCGCCTGACAAACTCCTGACACCTATTGCGTTTTTGGTGAGGTTGTGCTATAGTATCGTTAACTATCGATACATTTAAGTAGGCGGGTGTGGATGACAGCGGAAAAAGACGACCTGAAAGAATTTTTCGTAATACTGCGTCAGGCGCTTTTGATGGTTGTCCGCTGGATTGAAAAACGCTACGGACTACAACCGTCTAAATAAGTGCCAGTACCGTCACTGGTCCCGGCTCAACCGTTACGACCGCGCTCTATGCTCTGTTGCATAGAGCGCTTTTATTTTTTGGTCGGTATCCCATGCGCAACCCTGATGACGCTCTGCAAACTGCGCTGGTGTTGTTTCTCCTGTTTTTGTTGTTCTACCTGTTAGCGGTTAGGTGTGTTGTATGAGAATCAGCGAATGGGCTAAACAATTCGGAATCACCGTAGAGGACGCAACCGGCGCGCCAGGGGAACTGGTCTACCGGGTCAAAGACATCTTTACGACGCGCAACGGTAGTTGGGAACCGTCTGACACACCGGGCAGCGTGCCACAGTGGGCGCGTGATGCCTACCTAAAACCGTTCGGGCATCCGCAGTATTTTGATGATGCCGGCGCTGATCACCATCTGTTTGGCGCTGTCATGGCCGACAGTGGCGCATTGCAGCCGTGGGGCACCATCCACTACTACACCTACACCGACAACAGCAACCATGCCGATATGCGTGTCAAAATGCACGGATGGGCCAACGTACCGCTTTTTGGTCACTCGCAAATTCCAGGGCCTTGGGCCTGGTATCCGAAGAATGGCCACAAAGCAGACATTGTGAAGGGCGGGGGCTTGCTAGGTGGCTACCATGTCAGCACGTTTGTGGTGTGGCAACTGGTCAAAAATGCGGTGATTGTGCCACCGATTGACCCGCCGACTGAGCCGCCGACATTGACGATAGAGCAGCGGGTAGCGGCGCTGGAAGCTGACAACAAAAAGTTGTGGGCGATTATAGGGCAATCAGCCACAAACGCTATGCATACTACAGCGCCGGGTGCTCACTTTACTATTGATGATGTGACAGTGCGACAGGGGGGACAGTGACATTCCCCACATCTGACTCGCATGTGACCGGCGTCGATATTGACCGAACAAACCTTGCAGGAGGGCAAGCCTCGCAGAGTACGAATATAAATCTTGCGCCAACCGATGCAATGCTGAGACAACCTGGCGTAGTCTACACGTTGCAGGAGGTATTTGCGCAAGTGAACCAGAAACTTGACGAACATAGCCGCCAACTAGCGGCAATTTGGGCCAAACTCGTAGCACTAGAATTTGAGCAATCGGCACTGACTCGTACCATTGACGAAATGAAAGACGATGATCGCACTGAGCATGATAGGGAGGAAAAGCGTCAGCAAGCGCTCTGGTTGCTATGGTTCCGATTTGGCACGATGATTGGCGTGATTGTAATTATCGTAATGTTAGCATGGTTAATTAGTCATCTAGGAGGATTACGATGAAACTACCAGGAATCATATACAGCCTGCTTTTGGCCATCGCTGCATGGGCCGTCGATTATTTTACTAGCGGTGCGGGTGCTGGTTTTCCTTGGGCACCTGTCCTCGTGGCTGCTGTGCCGGTGCTGCTCAAACTGATTGCGCCAGGTGAGGATGCGCCGGTTGCCGACGTTGGCACGCGTGGCATTGCGCCGGTGGCTAGTCGCAGCTATGTTGACAAAGTGTTGTGGGGGTGAGCATGACCATAGGTCACGCGCTTGGCGTGTACGGTGCGCTGTTCGCTCTGGCGGTGTTATTTTGGCTGGGCCGGGAGCGTGAGCCGTGGGCGTAACAATATTTCGACCGGGGCGGCAAGTCGTCATCCCGGCGCCTGGCGTGCAGGTGTGGACGCCATCATTGGGGTCTGCTGCGCTAGACTGGCGCATTGTGGGGCCATCTGTATGGAGTCAATACGAGGCGTTGCGCAGCACAAATTTTGGTACGCCCGCAGACACACTTTCGACGCCAACGGGTACGTATCCTGGCACCTATGCCTACGCTGGCGGCGTGCTGCTACCTGATGGACGCGTGTTCTGCGTGCCACGCAACGCCACATCCGCACGTATTTACAACCCGACGACCGACACACTTTCGACGCCAACGGGTACGTATCCTGGCGGCAATGCCTACTATGGCGGCGTGCTGCTACCTGATGGACGCGTGTTCTGCGTGCCGTACTACGCCACGAGCGCACGCATTTACAATCCAACAACCGACACGTTGACGACACCAACCGGCACGTATCCCGGCAGCGCTGCCTACTTTGGCGGCGTGCTGCTACCTGATGGACGCGTGTTCTGCGTGCCGTTGAACGCCACGAGCGCACGCATTTACAATCCAACAACCGACACGTTGACGACACCAACCGGCACGTATCCTGGCACCTATGCCTACTATGGCGGCGTGCTGCTACCTGATGGACGCGTGTTCTGCGTGCCGTACTACGCCACGAGCGCACGCATTTACAATCCAACAACCGACACGTTGACGACACCAACCGGTACGTATCCTGGCAGCTATGCCTACGCTGGCGGCGTGCTGCTACCTGATGGATGCGTGTTCTGCGTGCCGTACAACGCGACCTCGGCACGTATTTACAATCCAACAACCGACACGTTGACGACACCAACCGGTACGTATCCCGGCAGCGCTGCCTACGCTGGCGGCGTGCTGCTACCTGATGGATGCGTGTTCTGCGTGCCGTACAACGCGACCTCGGCACGTATTTACAATCCAACAACCGACACGTTGACGACACCAACCGGCACGTATCCCGGCAGCACTGCCTACGTCGGAGGTGTATTGCTACCTGATGGACGCGTGTTCTGCGTGCCGTTGAACGCGACCTCGGCACGTATTTACGGCGGCGCACTCAGCAGTAATTTGCCAGATGCACGTGTATTAAGCGCGTATGACAATAAATTTTAACAGGAGAAAAAAACATGGCAACACAGGAACAACAAACAGCATTTCTCGAAGCGCTGACCGATGCACAAATCGCTTCAGGCGCAACGGCAGCGGAGTTTGCCGCTTACCTTGGCGCACTTGTGGGCGCTGCTCACACGGCGCAATTGACGCCGCAGGATGTGGGCGCAATCGTTAGCGTTGGTGGCATCACGACCAAAATCAGCGCCGCCAATGCGCAGATTGAAACGCTGCAAGATGAGCTTGACGCAGCCGTAGCTGCAAAACAGGCGGCGATTACCGCCGTAAACAATATCAAGGCCGCGCTACAGGAACAATTAAAACAGGCGGTGGGAGGTAGTTAATGGCGACATACGTGCCAGCGAAATATGGTGTTGAGTACATTTTTTATGTGGGGCTGGAATCGGTCGCCACCGCTGGCGCGTTTCAGAGCAATCCTACTCTCGCCAGCGGTGATGTTACCATTACAAAAGATGGCGGTTCATCTGCCAACCTAACCACATTACCAACCGTTACCCCTGCCAGCGGCAAACGGGTCAAGGTTACTGTCAGTGCTACTGAGATGCAAGCGGATAATGTATGTATCGCATTCAGCGACGCGTCAGGTGGCGAGTGGAAAGACCTCATCATCAACATTCAGACCGCAGCGCGCCAGATTGATGATCTTGCCTATCCGACTACATCAGGACGTTCGATTGATGTAACAACGACTGGCGAGGTGGGTATCGACTGGGCCAATATTGGCAGCCCAACATCCACAGTTACCCTATCCGGTACTACCGTCAAAACTGCCACGGACGTGGAGACGGACACCGCCGACATTCAATCACGCATCCCGGCTGCGCTTGTCAGTGGGCGCATTGATAGCAGTGTGGGCGCGATGGCGGCAAATGTAATCACGGCAACCGCCATTAATGCCGACGCCATCACCGACGCCAAAGTCGCCAGCGACGTGACCATAGCCAGCGTAACCGGCGCTGTGGGTAGCGTGACGGGCAACGTTGGCGGCAACGTGGTGGGCAGTGTGGCGAGCGTGACAGCGCCTGTCACCGCTGGTACAGTGAGCGACAAGACCGGCTACAGCCTATCGAGCGCAGGTATCCAAGCCATTTGGGACGCGCTCACGTCAGCACTCACCACCGTGAGCAGCATCGGCAAACTGTTTGTGGACAACATCAACGCTACCATCAGCAGCCGTAGCAGCCACACCGCCGCCAACGTGCGCACCGAGATGGACAGCAATTCGACGCAACTGGCCAAACTGGGCACGCCAGCCGGCGCAAGCGTGTCCGCTGACATTGCGGCAATCAAGGCTGAAACAGCCAGCATCCAGACCGACACCAACGACCTACAGACACAGGTTGGCACAGCCGGCGCAGGGCTTACCGCGGTGGCAAGTGCGGCGAATCTGGCGACATTGACCGGCTATGTTGACACTGAGGTGGCAGCTATCAAAGCGAAAACCGACAATCTACCGGCGTCGCCGGCCAACGAAAGTACACTGTCAACGGTGGCAACTAACGTAGCGGCTATTCTCGCTGACACCGGCACCGATGGCGTTGTGTTGTCTACGGCGCAAATGCAAGCACTAGCCGATATTGTGCTAGGGCGCAGCGTGTCGAACATTGACAACACCGCAGCTACACATAGCCTGTATGAACTGATTCAGGCGATTCTGGAGAGCAACACTAGCACTGGCAGTTGGGTGATTTACAAAACCAACGGCAGCACCACATTTAACACGCGCACGTTAGCGACTGACGATACGGCGTTACCGATTGTAGGCGTTAGCTAATGTCAGGCAACCTGCGCCGATGGTGGTGGCGCAATGCGGGATCGGAGCCTCCGCCGACAGGTGCATCGGGTGACGTGTTGCGTTGGGTTTGGCGCAATGCGGGATCGGAGCCTCCGCCGACAGGTGCATCGGGTGACGTGTTGCGTTGGGTTTGGCGTCGTGCCGGTGCGCCACCCGCTATCATCGGCAAGGTGTGTGCATATATCAGCATGAGCGTACCCGGCGCAACGTTCGCGATGGCAATGCCTGGTGCAACATTGGGTATGACAGTACCTAACGCCGATGTTGCACTGACCACACCTAGCGCAACGATGACGATAACTACGCCCGGCGCAACGATTGAGATGGAGGACTGCACCTAATGGCAGTAAATAGCAACATTACCGTGATGCCACCAGAACAAGGTACGGCAAAAGTAACGGTGACCTTCACCGACGAAACTGGCGCTAGTGTGTCACCTTCCGCTGTGACGTGGACATTGACCGACAGATCCGGTAACGTTGTCAATAGCCGGCAAGATGTCTCAGTAACGCCAGGTGCTTCGGTGTCGTTCGCCCTAAGCGGCAATGACCTCGCCATCACCGGCAACGATGCGCAGCGGGTGCTGCTGATTGAGGCAACCTACAATAGTTCGTTGGGAACAGGATTGCCGCTGAAGGCGCAGGCGTTTTTCACTATTGCCGAGTTAGTTGGCGTATCGTGACCTGTCGCGGCATGGGTTGTTAGGAGATGACAGATAGGCATGGCGCTATCAGCAAAGCAACAGCTTTTTATTGAGGAGTATCTCAAAACATTCAATGCTACCGATGCCTATGCCACAGCGTATGGCGTGACGAATCGCGCCACTGCATCGAGCAACGGTTGGCGTTTTATCCGAGAGAACATCGAGATTGCTGATGCGATTAGCAGACGGCTATCTGAGTCTGCCATGTCAGCCGATGAAGTGCTGATGCGGTTAGCTGAACAAGCAAGGGGTGATATTGGTGAATATTTACGTCACGATCCAAGCACCGACGATGTACTTATCGATTTACCCAAGGCTATGGAAGCGCAAAAGACTCGCCTTATCAAAAAGCTGACACAAAAGCGCACGACCCGCACAATGAAGGATGATAGTGAGATAGAAGAGGTTGTTACCTCAATCGAAATGTATGATGCGCAGGCGGCGCTAGGTATGATAGGCAAAAAGCATGGGCTATTTGTAGATAGAAGCGAAAACCGCAACTATGACATCGACCTATCCAAACTAACCAATGAGCAACTTGAACGCGTAGCGGCTGGTGAAGACCCGTTGCAGGTGGTGATAGATGGCTACATCGCTACAAATAAGAGCAGCGGCTGAACTGGAACGGCGAAGGCGCAATGTTGGCAAAGATGATAATCCGTTTGCGCGATATCGCTTTGATCCTATTCGCTATATTACTGACAAACTCGGCTGGCATCCGTGGGCGGGTGATGCTGAACACCCTGGACAGGTTGAGGTGCTGCAAGCGTATGAACTGGCATTGCGCCAACTGCACGAACGCTATGACTATGAGCAAGGCAACTTGACCGCTGACCAGTTGCAATACTGGACACCTGACCAGGTGATTAAAAATAGAATACGCATTGACAGCGGACACACGACCGGCAAGACCAAGGTTGCGTCTGGCATCCTTTCGCATTTCTTTGACACCTGTACGCCGTCCATCATCTATAGTTTTGCGCCAACCGCTGAGCAGATAAATGACCTGCTGTGGAAGGAAATCCGCGTTGACCGTTTTAAAAACAATCTGCCGGGGCGCGTCGCCAAGATCCCGCTGCTGAGCTTTGACGGAACCGAGCGCTCCGACCATTTCGCTAAGGGCCGGGCCACGAACAACAGCGGCACCGAAGGCATTCAGGGGCAGCATGGTAAATATTTAATGTTCGTCCTCGATGAGGCGGAAGGAATTGCTGATTTTGTTTTTGATGCTGTTGAATCAATGACTAGTGGTGGTATATCTATTGTTTTAATGCTAGCCAATCCGAGAACGCGCACTAGTATTTTTTACAAGCAACGCACTAGAGACGATGTAGCAAACTTCCGTATATCCTGCTTGTATCACCCGAATGTGTTGGCCAATCGTGAGGTTGTGCCGGGTGCGGTGCGTCGCGATTATGTAATCAGCATGACAAAGTCACATGCCGAAAGAGTAGACGAACACAATCCAGATGATAATACGTTTGAACTACCTTGGCAGCCGGGCATTATTTATAAACCGGATGCGGAAATGATGTTTCGTGTATTAGGGGTTGCGCCGGCCAACATTGCCGACAATACATTCGTACCGGTGGGACGCTATGAGGCAGCCACCAAGCGCAAGCCGGTAAGCCATGAGCCAACCGTTGCACGTATCGGTATCGACGTGGCACGCTATGGCACTGATAAGGGAACAATCTATTGCCGGCACAACGGCGCCGTGTGGCGCGAGACGGCCATACAAGGTCAGGATACAAATGCTTATTTGGACAAGTTGCGGCTACTCCTTGAGCGATTGCATAAACTGGGAGTAAAAAAAATTGATCTTCGGGTCGATGGTGGAGGTGGCTATGCATCTGGCATCATTGACCCGCTCAAAATTGATATGGGGCTACGGCGTAAATTTGTAGATGTCATTTTGCGTGAAGTACACAACAACAACACGCCAAATGATAAAGAAAGCTACTACGATCTTGGGACAGAAATGTATGCGCAATCTGCTGAGACATTGAAAGGTATTGCAATCCTATCACCACCGCCGCTGCTTGAGTCAGACCTAACCGAACGCCCATTCAAATTTGTAAACAATGAGGGTGTTGCAGTCAAGAAGCTGATGGATAAAGAGCAGTTCAAAACCAAGCACGATCGTTCACCTGATGATGGCGACGGCTTTGTGTTGGCGGTTGCACCTGATTTCATATTTAAGGTTAATGTGCCAACCAATATCAACATCGGCAGTATGACGCAGGTATCGAAGTGGAGAAAATAGCAGTGGCAAAGGCAACAGACTTTAAGGCAGTCGGCGTCACCGGCCTAAATCGGCAGGGTGGCTATATCTATGAGGAATTTCTAACCGAACTCAGCGGGCCGCGTTGGCGCAAAGTCTGTCGGGAGATGGCGGAAAATGACGCCATGATTGGCGCGATTCTGTTTGCCATTGAAATGATGCTGCGGCAAGTCGATTGGGACGTTGAACCATATCACGAAGAGACCTACACAGCCGCTGGCGAGGTAGAAAAGGTTATTCAGCCCGATGATCAAGAGCGCGCCGAATTTGTCGAAATGTGCTTGAGTGACATGATTGACACCTGGGAAGATACCGTAGCCGAAATACTCACTATGTTACCGTGGGGCTTCGCTCCACTAGAGCAAACATTCAAGCGCCGCACAGACGGGCGTATCGGCTGGGATTCTTGGTCAATCCGAGCGCAGGACACGATAGAGGAGTGGGTGTGGGATGATGATGGCAAGGTGGTCGGCTTGTGGCAAGTGGCGCCACCTGATCACTTGCGTGTGTTTATTCCGATTGAAAAACTTTTACTGTTCCGTACCACATCACGCAAAGGGAACCCGGAAGGGCGCTCCATCCTGCGCACGGCGTACCGTAGTTGGTACATGAAAAAGAACATCGAAAACATAGAAGGCATTGGTGTAGAGCGTGATTTAGCCGGTTTGCCTGTTGCCTACGTGCCACCTGAAATCCTGAGCAGTAGCGCCACGGCTGAACAGCAAGCGTTGCTGTCATCCATTAAAGATATTGTGACAAATATCAGGCGTGACGAGCAGGAGGGCGTTGTGTGGCCCTTGGCCTATGACGACAATGGTAACAAAATATATGATTTGGCGCTATTGTCTACCGGTGGCACTCGCTCATTTGATACGGACAGAATCATTGCACGCTATGACCAGCGCATTGCCATGACGGTGTTAGCCGACTTTATTCTATTAGGTCATGAAAACGTAGGCAGTTTTAGCCTATCGTCCGACAAAACAAATCTGTTTAGTACGGCGCTCAGTGCATGGCTTGATAGCATTGCCGAGACAATCAACCGATTCGCTATTCCCAAGTTATTCAAACTCAACGGCTGGCCGCTTGACCGTTTGCCCTGTCTGGAGCATGGCGACATCGAGCGGGTAAGCATGGCAGACCTAGCCGAGTATGTCAGCACCTTGACCAACAGTAGCGTGATTGTTGCCGATGATGAACTTGAGCGCCACATGCGACAACAGGCTGACTTGCCTAAGCCAGCCATGACACGCGAGCAAGCGCAAGCCAAGCAGCAACCGGCGCAACCTGATCCGAACGCACCACCGGCAGAGGAGCAAGCGAATAGTGCGCAGATGGCGTTACTCATGGCGGCGCAACGTGTCTTAGCGCGGGGGTGGTGATGAATCTAACGTTGTGGGCTGAACGGCAAAAGCAGGCGCTGATTGATGCTGGCGTGAATCCACTGGACGCGCAACAGGCGGTGCAGTGGGTCATTGACAATTTGCCGGCCGGCGCTGATCCAAGCACATGGTTGCCGGCTGCACACCACATCATTGACCTTGTGCGTGATGCTCAATCTGATGTTGTCATAGATGCAAAAGCTTACTGGCATAGTGATGAAGCAATCCCAGCGCGCTACAATGCCATCCTGTCAGCGCAGCCCGTGGATGATGAGGATGAAGGTAGAGACGTAGGGCGTGATGTTGCCGTTGGTATTTTGCTCCTATGGCTGTTTCTGCGCAACCGGGGACAGTATGCCACCGCCAAGCCGTTTCGCCCTGCGCCTATGAAGTCTGTTCACGGGCTGCTTGATACTAGCGTTTCTGCCGAAGAACGCGCTATCGCCGCCACAATCACAGCCTGTTATGATGGCGACCTGGCGCCGGCAGTGTGGAACCGTTACACGCAAGTGCAGTTACGTCGGGCGCATCTCAATTACCGTGCGTTGGGTGCAGGTGGTTATGACATGATGTCGCCTAGCGATTACCAGGCGGTTGACACTGAACTACTTAGTGATTACGCCTATTTGCACCGATTTGCAACGGATATTCGAGATGGTAACAACACGTTAGCCGAAGCGCAGAATCGAGGCGGTTTGTACATCGGTAATGCGCGCACTGAATATTGGGGAGCGCTGGCCACGATGCTACTTGCAACGGGAATAGGCGACAGTGTTTTATTGGAGCGGCGTAGACTAGGCCATGCGGAGCATTGCATTGATTGTCTAGGCTACTATGATCTGGGCTGGCAACGCGCCGGAACATTGCCAGATCCGGGTATGCAGTCACGCTGTCGGCAGAATTGCCGCTGCATCAAAATCTACCACACCGTGCCGTACACCGAAATGGGCGCATGGATAGGTACTAAGCGTAATGTAGGCTGAAGGCGTGAAAGAACTAGCGGTATAGTATGAAGCTGTAAGGATTAGGAGTGTTAGACATGTCAGTCTTGACCAACCGAGAACGCCAAATTGCATTGCTGCTGGCACAAGGCAAGAGCCAGATTCGGATTGCGCGCGAGTTGGTTATTAGCAGAAAAACTGTGTATCGCCATGTAGAAAACATTCGCCACAAGACCGGCGCAGATTCTGCTTTTGACATTGCAGTAAAAACAGCCATATCTACACGTTTCTAAAAATGGGAACATGTACTAATAGAATAGCCGTTCTAAACTCGCTACACTGGTTGTAGCGAGTTTTTCTTTTTCTTACGGGGTTGACATGGAACGATTCAGAAGCTTACCAGTCAAATCAAATCAGTTGCAGGTTGATCGTGAGCAACGCGTGATTTATGGCGTCAGTGCTGCGCAAGCCGTAGAGGCGCTAGGGCACGGCGTCATGCTCGATGAAAAGAGCCTTGACCAACTGGTGAGCATCGGTAACGCAACGCAGCGTGGTATCAAGAGCCGGTTCACGCACCCTGGTATGTCCGCCGATGGGCTGGGCAAATACCTGGGCCGGCTGCGTGATTTTCGCCGGGAGGGTGACAAGGCTGTTGCCGATTTGCACCTGTCAACACTGGCTAGTAAATCGCCATCCGGCGACCTTGGCGCTTATGTAATGGACATGGCAACCAATGAGCCTGACATGTTTGGCATGTCAGTGGTTATTGACATGAAGCGTTTTTGGCGTTTGGCGGATGGTAGTGAGCGCCCTTATTACGACGACGGTTCTGAGGAAGCACCCAAGGAAGCGCTCGACAAACTGCCAGTGGCGCGCATTACGCAATTTATCGCCTGCGATGCGGTGGATGAGCCGGCAGCCAACCGTGATGGTATTTTCTCGGCGGCGCTGTGGCATACCAACCAAGACGCGGAACAGGCGTTTGCACAGTTAGATGATGCTTTGCAGGAGTGGGGAGTATCCACCGAAAAAGCGTATGACGTAGCGCTGAAGTATTTCAATGCGCGTGGCGTCAAAGTTCAACGGGAGTTAAGAATGGACGACAAGAAAGACAACACGGCTGAACAACTGACAGCCATGCAGCAACAGCTTGCAGCGTTACAAGAGCGGTTGGCGGCCACAGAAGCGGCTAAGGCAGAAGCAGATGCACGTGCCGCACAGGTAACGACCGCGCTTGATGCCAGCAACGAGCGCATTGCCCAAATGGAAGCAGATGCACAGCAGGCGCGCTTTCGTGCGTTGGCCGCTGAATGGTCTGGTGATACCGCCGGGCATGTGGAGCTGCTTACGCAATTATCCGATGTCAGTGGCGAGGACGGGAAAGCATTTCAGTTCTATGTACAGCAACAAAACGCCGTTGCCGCACAACTGAGCGAAAGCAAACTGTTTGAGGAGATCGGTACCAGCCGGCAGGACACCAATGATGTAAGCGCTGTGTCCAAGGTAAATCGATTGGCCAGCGCTAAGGCAAAGGACGCCGGGATCGCACTCGGCGCAGCTATGCAACAGGTATTCAGCGAACAGCCGGAATTGTACCGCGCCTACGTCGCTGAGACAGAGACGAAGGTAGGTAACTAATGGCAACTCAGAGTGGATTTGTGTTTGACCACACGTTTAAGGCTGAAAATTCGCTTACCACGAAACAGTATTATTTCGTGGAGTACAGCGGCGTTGATCAGATTGACGTATGTGATGCTGCGGCAGACCGTGTTATTGGCGTTCTGATGAATGAGCCAGCGGCCAACCAAGCGGCTTCGGTGCGCATCCTGGGCATTGCGCCGGTTGTGTCTGACGGTTCCGGTACGGCCATTTCAGCCGGCGATTATGTTGGCAGCAGTAGCGGCGGCAAGGCTGTCAAAAAGGCGACCGCTGATTACAGTGTGGCGGGTATGGCGTTGGATGCTTCCAGCGTTGATGGGAAAGTGATTCGAGTTCTGCTCATGCCTGGCGCCTGGTTCCGCAGCGCTGGCGGCTGATATAGGAGTATTCAACAATGGCTAAATATACATCACGTGATGTTCATTACGATGTACTGCTGACCAACGTTAGCATCGGATACACCAACCCGTCGTACATCGCTGATCAAATGTTTCCAGTTGTCCCTGTACAAAAGCAGTCGGACAAATACCTAATTTTCGACCAATCGCACTGGTTCCGCAACGAAGCTAAGTTACGCGCACCTGGCACTAAATCCGAGCGTGGCGGCTGGACGTACAGCGATTCGTCCTACTTCTGTGACCGTTTTTCCTATGGCCACGAAATCTACGATGAAGAGCGCGATAACGCCGATGCGCAATTCACGCTTGATCAGGACGGTGCCGCTTTTGCCTCTGACAAGGTTTTAATGCAGCGCGAAGTCGCGTTTGCCACAAACTTTTTCACCACCTCTGTTTGGGGGACTGACAAGACCGGTGGCAGTGATTTTACCGTCTGGTCTGACTACGCCAGTAGCGATCCGCTGGGTGACATGGCGTCATGGATGGATACCGTAGAGGGCTACATTGGGCGCGAGCCGAATCGCCTAGCCATCGGCAAGCAGGTATGGACCAAACTCAAATGGCACCCTGACTTGATTGACCTCGTGAAGTACACCCAACGCGGACAGTTATCCACCGAACTGGTTGCCACCATGTTTGAGCTTGAAAACATCATGATTGGCCGTGCGCTGTATACCACCACAGCCGAAGGCACCGCCGAGGCAAGTGTTACCTATACCCGCATTTGGGGCAAACATGGCTTGCTGATGTACACGCCGATGGCACCATCCATCCGCACGCCGGCAGCGGGCTATACGTTCACCTGGAACCGTGTACCTAATTCGATGATGTACATCAAACGGATGCGCGACGAAGAGCGCGAGGCCGACATCATTGAGGCAAATGGCTATTACGACCACGTTGCGACCGGCACCAAAGCGGCTGTGTTTGCTAGCGGACTGGTGGCGTAGTATGGCAAAAATGTGGGCAAAACGCCCCTTTGACTACAACGGGCAGCCTCTAGATCGTGGTCAGGTGTTTGAGATGGTAGGGGCACGGTTGGACGAAAAACTTGTGCGGTTGGGCTATGTGGCGGAAGTCGCGAGGAAAGCTCAACTACATGAGTGTAGCTCTTGCGGGGCGCAATTTGTAGGACTAGGCGAGCGTCAAGGCCATTACGAAGAGCGCCACGTACAGCGGTTTTTGTCGCCAGAGGAAGAAGACGCACGGTGGGATCGCAAAGAAAAAATGCTTGAAACCGTAGCGCCTATCAATTTCGCCAACGCTGCTGCGGCGGCGTAAGGGGGGATCAATGAATCGATTGACAAAAGCCAAGGCGTTGGTAGGCGCTATCAACACCCCAACGTTGCAAGTAAACGGCACCACCGTAACAGCCACGGCTGCTGAACTCAATCTGAATGACAATCAGGTGGCTAGCGCAACCTTTACCGTAGGCACCGAAACGGGCGGCAATACGATCAATGTCGCTATCCAGTTGAAAGACGCCGCCGGCACTGACATGGCCATTCGTAGCGCTTTGCCCTGGTATCTGTCCAGTGATGCAAATGGGGACGCTATCGCAACCGCCACAAGCGGCGGCATTGCTATCGGCACCGATGGTTTGTTGCTGGAATGGACGAACAATCTCAGTGGCCTTGTTATCAGTGAGTCCGATGGTGACATTGATGTCAATTTGGTTGAGGCTAGTACCGGTACATGGTACCTCGTGCTGGTGTTACCCAACGGGAAATTGTCTGTGTCTGGCGCGATCACCTTTGCCTAATCATGAGTATCCACAATGTCCGTTTGCTAATTGGCGACAATGACAGTGCTGACTATGTGTTGCAGGATGTCGATGTAGCGTTTTTCCTCGATGAGGCAAACAACGACATTTACCTTGCAGCGGTCATGGCGGCTGAGTCCATAGCGGCCAAATATGCACGTCAGGTTACAAATTCGCAATCTGATGTGCATGGCAACCATACACTGACACGCAACTACAGCGACCGGCATAAACACTACCTGGATTTGGCAAAGCGCCTAGAGCAGCGGCGCACAAGCACAAATATGCAGAAAATGTCCACCGGTGTGTATGCCGGTGGTATTAGTCGGGCGGACAAAGTAACGCGCAGTGGTGACACGGACAAAACCTTGGCGGCATTCACACGGACATTGCACAAAAATATAGGCGACACGGGAGATGGCAGTAGTATTTTGGAATGATCTAAACGACGAGCTTGTCGATACGTTCGCCACAGCGATGGGTACAAGCAGCGCATACGCCACGATGAAGGCAGCTACGATCAATGACCGTATCTTTGCGGATGCGCACGAGTGGGTAACGTGGACACTGCCGGCTGTGTCGGTGGCGTGCTATCGGGTGCTATACAATCCCTATGGACACGTTGGGACAACCAAAAAACTGTATGAACGCACGTACAAATGTGCTGCATTTGGCCTAATTTCCGGTGCTGTGAACTACCTAGCAACGACACCGGTAGACACGCTTTCTGATAGCCTGCGCGAGTATTACGAACGAGTAGAAAGCGTGTTATCTACTAATCAATTTTCGTTTACTTCCGCTGGAGTACAGTGTCGCAGTGTCACGATTACGGCAGGCGATTTAGATGTAATCCGCTATCCAACTGATGACATTGATAGTACGCGGCGGATCGGGATTGCCTATTTTACGTTTGATGTTATAGCGAAGGTGAATCCAACATGACACGAACAGAAGTACTTGAGTATATCGCAACCACGCATGGCGAGGCGCTGCAAGAGGCCGGCATCGAATTGACTGACACGCCGGAAAACCTGCTTTACGTGCTATATGATGCCATGATTTACGAAAGCGTCAGCGATGCAGCGCAAAAGGCGGAAGCGGATCGCAAAGTCGCCCAGTTAATTGCCGACAGAACGGCAGGAGAATAACACATGTCGGCAACATCAGAAGCCAATTCACTCGGTTCATTTTTTGCGATTGCGGCGCAGGGGAGCAAGGGCACTGCTGCCACAACGCTATACAAACTGATTGCCACCGAATCAGGATTAGCGCCGGAGTTTGAGTATCGTGACACGCGGCTTGAGCACCCCAGCACCGGCGGAACGACCTCATGGGCCAGAGCGAACACCAACCAGGTTACAGGCTACATCGGACGGGCCACAGTGACATTTGCGCTACGTCCCAAGGGTATTGTACCTGTGCTGCAAGGCTGCGGGTTTCAGGTCAGCACCGCTGACAATACCACCTATTACACACACACGCTAACGCAGGGCACAGACGCTGCGCACAAGTGGGTAACAGCCATCTGGAAGGTTGACGATAGCGACGCTGCTTACTATGTGCGCGGGGTCGATGGTCGTTGCACAAGTTGCACAATCACTGTCAACACTGACGAAATCATGTGTACCGCCGAGTTTGGGTTCTTGACCGTGGCGCCGCTCTCTGGCTCGCCCACTTACGTGGCTGAACAGGCTGATGAGATTGTGCCTTGGATTGGGGCGCGTACAGACATCGATATCGGTGGCTATACCGTGGTTGAAATCATGCGTGGTGCTGAATTTGCGTTTGAAAACACGCTGCGCGAAGACGATAAGGCGCTTTGGACGCAAACCCGCGTTAACCTACAGCGCCAGAACATCAACATCACCTGTAACTTCACTGAGGTCAATGTAAGTGATTCCGTCTACGAGGCGTTGTACTACGGTGCTGACGCGGGGTCAACGGTGGCCACGGCGCCGGTGACAGGCGCCGTGGACGTAGAGTGGCGCAGCGCAGCCAACATCAGCGGGGCGGCGGTTCCCTACGAATTTGAATTTATTGCGCCATCGGTGCAATGGGAAGCCGCAGACATGCCGACAGCCAGCGATGACAACCTGATTACTATCGGTGCAAATGGCACGGTAGTGGGTGACGTAGCGACGCCCTGCACGGTAAAAGTTATCAACAATGTGAGTAGCTATTGATGGACCTGAACAACTGGCAACGTACCTATCAATTGCCGTTTGCGGTGGATGATGGCGAAACAACGCAGGAATACCGGCTGACGTTTGGCACCTGCAATAACTTGGACATTGGCGTATTCAACCGGCGGCGCAGCAAGGCATGGGACGCCATGCGCACCCTGTACGGCGATGATTGGCTACAGAATGACGAAGCAGCAGCGTTGCACAATTTGATCATTCTCCACGCCGTGATCATGGCGGGACTAAAAAAAGTTGAGCTTAAAACTGAAGACACCTGGGCAGATGCCAAATTACCCGATGCTTGGTATGACCCACAGCGCTTTGCTACCGAAGTGCCCGCCGGGCTGATTGACACGCTGGTGGATGCTGTCACGGAAGCGGGAAACCCGATGCGCCTATTTTCCTATTTGCCGGTGGGAGATGAGGAAAAAAAAGCGCTGCGGCTGACCGTGATGCCGTCCGCGAGTTAGCCAAAGCCGTCGTTGCGGCAGAAGAGGCGGCCAAAGAGGATAAGCCATCCAAGCCGCTGACACCGGATGAGTTGCGCCGGCAAAAACGGGAACAGGAAAACGATGCACTGTGTGATCCTGTATCACTCGAAATATTTACGACTTGGTACGCGTTCGGTGGCACACAGCGCGGCCTATCACCTGTTGAAGTCCTGTCGATGCCCGCCTGGTTACGACAGGACTTTTTGTTGATACAGAACTATATCGGGAATGAGCGGGACAACGTGAAGCGATTTAAGCCAAAGAAGAAAACGGTAAAGCGACGATGATCACACTTACCACAAAAGATACGTTTGACGACGCTGAGCGCCTGATTGACCGCATTACCCGACCAGGCAACGGCAACAGCCGCAAGCTGGCAGACGGTATTCGCCAACAGTTCCAGGCGAATTTTACGCGCCAGGGTAGCGGGGCCGGCGCATGGGCGCCACTGGCACCTGCTACAGTAGCGCAACGACGGGCGCAGGGGTATGCAGGACAGCGCCCGATCCTGGTGCGTAGTGGCGATTACCGTCGTTCGTTTTTGGAGCGGGGCGGCGACAACCACGAACGCATTTGGCAAAGCGCTGTTGGGCTTAGCGTTGAGGTAGGCAGCGATGACTATCGGGCGCGCGAGTTGGAATTAGGCACAAGCAGAATACCAGCGCGCCCGGTGACGATTTTGGATGACAACCAGGATGAATCACTGGTCAGGCTTATTGATTACATGGTCAACGAGATTGAAAGAGATGTGTGGCGTTAATTCGATAAAGGATTCCGCCGTGGGGCTGGCTGTGTTTTCGCTTGGTCTTGCTTACCACTTTGTTGATTGGCGATGATTTGCAAAAGAGCCACTTGCTTTTCCAGTAAAACAACGATTTCGTTAATACGGAAATACCAGAGAATGACATAGCGCGCTGCCAGAAATATGGCAAGAAAAACAATTACAGCAATAGCAAGCACGGAAGCTGCCAAGGTGATTGATTCAATATTCATGTCATTTCCAATCGAAAATAGTGTTAATTGAGGTTTGTAGATGGCCAGTCGCGAGTTAGTTTATCGCATAAGTTTAGACACTGCAACCGCCAAGCGCGAGGCGTCGCATATCCGCGCCACGTTTGAGAAGGAATTGCGGCAGATTAGTCTAGGCAAGTTGGATACTAGCCAATTGTCCGTAGCCGCAAAACAAGCCCAGCAACTAAAACATGAACTAGACGGTGTGGCTGAATCTGGTAGGCGAACGGCAGAAAGCTTTAAGTCAATACAAGTGCCTAGTATTGGCAACGTATTTGGTGACATTATTGATAGCTTCAAACTGCCGCCGGCTTTGCTTGGTGGCGGCGTTGCCGTTGGTGGCATTGCGTTGGCATTGGCGCCAGCCGTTTTGGACATGGCCAAGCTGGGTACCGAATCAATCCGCACAGGTAAGGCTTTTGAAATTTTGTCGGGTGGTGCGTCACAGGCTGAGAAAAATATTGCGGCTATCCAAAACGCAAGCGGTGGCACCGTTAGCGAATTTCAAGCCATGCAGATTGGCAATCAAGCGCTAGCGTTGGGCCTGGCTAATACAGCAGAAGGGTTTGCCCGATTAACGCAGGCGGCGCGTGCTGTGGCGTTTGTTAGTCCAGTAATCAATGATATTCAGTCGGCTATTTCTGAGTTGGGGCTAGCAGCCGCCAACACGTCATATCGCCGCCTAGATCAACTTGGTTTGTCTGTGTCCGAAGTGCGCAGCAAAATGTCGGAGTTGCGCCGAGAAAATGAAAATTTTAGTGAAAGTCAAGCTTTTCTTGAGGCAGCCGTATCGACGCTGTTATCGAAATATGGTGCCATTTTAGATTCTGAAGAGGCCAGGGCCACAGGGCTTGAGCGCATTGCTACAGCTATTGCTGATATACGTACACAAGCGGCTGAAGAAATTAGCATTACGGTTAATTATGTAGCTAATCCTATTGCTGATTTGTTTGAGCAAAAAGCCGATACAGATAAAAAAGTACAACAGTTTTTAGATAGTACGGCAGAGGCGCGGCGCATTGTAGATCAGGGCGTCAAAGGCGCCGATCAAGCATCGCAGTCCTATATTGATAGCATCAAGGAAACGGTAAAGCTGTGGGATGAAGGATCACTTAGCGCAGCAAATTACCGCATTCGCATTGACGGTCTTGTAACTGGTCTGCAAAACTATGAAGCGGCGCTAAAACAAACTCAAGAAACTACACAAAAAACCGAGAACGACCGGCTCGCTTCCATTTTTGAACAGCAACCAGCCATTAATCAAGCATTGGCGGGACGTGCTCAAAAGGCGGCTGGCACCATTGGCATTGAGCAATCCATTGCTATTTACCAACAACAGAAAGCGCAAATTGAAGAACTCTTACAGCAACTTGCTGATACCGGTGTAAAAGACACTGGCGAGATTGCAATCCGTGTGGCTGACATCACACAGCAACTAATGGCGCCGTTTGACGAGCTAGAAGCGCGTGCTAAGGCGGGCTTCAGCCTCGACGTAAGCGCTTTTGAACAAATCGGTACAGCGCTCAGTAACATGAACGCCGGCTTTACTGACTTCCTACCCGGTGTTACTTCAGCGCGTGAAGAACTGATCAGCCTGTCTGATCAGCTAATGCTGACCGGGCAACTCAGCGATGAACAGGCGGCGCGCCTGAAGTATCTAGCATCAGTTGCCATCAGTGTAACCGAAAATGGTTCGCAGCTATCAAACGTTATTGGTGATTTAGGCAGTGAATTTTTAGAAAGCAATAGTTTTGCGGCTGAACTTGTCAATCAAATGGTACTGGCTGAGGCTGCTTACCGCAATGGGGCTATTACTGGCGACATTTACGCCGGAATTATGGCGGCTTTGTCCGGCAAACTACTGACGGTTGCACAGGCTGCTGGCATCGCAACCGGTTCTATTTACGCACTCAATCAGGCGCAATCTGACATGGCTAGTGCGGGCGGACTAGCCATCGGCGGCAGCATTGCCAACCGTATTCAAGCGCAGCAGGGGGCACAGGCGCGTGATCATAACCGGCGTGAATTAGAACGCTACAACCGTGACAAAGCACGGGCTGAGGAACAGTCTGCGAAGCGGGCCGGCAAAGTGTTAGAGGACGGTGCTAAGAAAGCAAGTCAGGAATTAAAGGCGGCACTAGACAAAGTGCCAGGTCTGTTCGGGACGACGCAAGTCACTGAGCAGGATATGAAGGATACCGAGCTTGGTATCTATGTCGAAAAAGCAGACGAGTACTTGCGCCGCCTACGTGACGAAGTCAAAAATGGCAAGGACTGGGCCGATGTCAGTATCGGGCAAGCACGTGAAGGGTTGGTGCGGGCAGGGCTTGATCCTGGCGTCACAGAAGAACAAACACTAGCGCTGCTAGAACGTGCAATCAATGATAGTTCATTGTTTTCCGCCAAAGAAAACATCCCGATTTTTATTAACGAAGAAGCGGTCAAGTATGCGCAAGACCTCCAAACGAAAAGCGAAGAAGGCCGCAAAAACATCTATGAGTACTTTGGCGTGCAGGTTGATGAAGCCGTTAGCGCAGCAACGGGCGGCGGCGGTGCGGCCATTGAAGTCAAGCCGCCTGATCTAATCGATGTTGACCCGCTAACGGCAGGACTGCAAACCGGCCTAGATGATGTGATGGTCAAAACCGGTGAGAAGATGCGGCAGGCAGTGAGCAGTGCAGATGTCTATAGTTCGGATGAACTCAAAACAATGCTGTATGGCACAGGCCAAAAATCGGGTGCTACTGGCAAGCAGATCATCGGGCCATTACCGAAAGAGATTGCCATCACCGCCGACCCTGCGGTGACTAACTGGCTAGCCAGTACGGGGGCGCAGGGTGGCACCATGCAGGGGCCACAGCCAAAACTGACACCAACAATTGATACGACCGGATTGCAAGCGGAGTTGGATAAAATTGAGTTAGCCGCGTCCGTTCACTTGGCTGTGACGATTGAGGACATCCAGTTATTTCGTGACACTGTGACAGCACTGGTGAAACCGAGTGTGCAGGTGAGTTTCGCGCTAGCGACTACCGCGGAAGGCGGACAGGCACAGACCCCTGTGGCTGCACTGGTTGCGCAAATTAGCACCGACATCGGCGCCAATGCTGCAACTTTCGCCACGCAGGGGGCCACGGTTGCGCAAATTATCATCGCTGGCATGATTGCCAGTATGAAGGCGCAACAGTCTGGCGAGGAAGGCGGCGAAACAACTCCTTTTGCTACTGCACTGGCCGGCAAGCTTAGTACGGAGTTGACGACCTTGCAGGGCACTTTTTACGCTGTCGGGTTTGGCCCAGCGCAATCGGTGCAGGACGGTTTCACTGGCTACAGCTATGCCGACATGGGCAGTGGTGTACTGGACGCTGTCACGACGTCTATCCGCAAAGATGCAGACAACTACAAGCAGCGCGGCAGCACGATTGCCAGCTACATCCAAGCCGGTATCAACGAGGGCTTTGGCAGCAACCTGTCATTTACCTACGCCATGAACAGCGGGGCAGCCTGGGCGCAAGGATTTATGGCTGGCGCATTGGGCGCTGTCGGTGGCGGGGCATTAGCACAGGCGATTAGCGACAAAGTGATTAAAGACATTGCTGATGAGATGGAAAAGTAAAACATGGCCATGAGTTTAGGCGGAACAAGCCTATCAAGCAGCATCGAGGAGCGCGGGCGCTACCGCTACGAAAAGCCCATTTTGCGCTACAACGGAGACGGGGAAGCCGTTACCGCAGGTTACGCCAAAATTACGTGGACGTTCCCATTTTTGGTAGCAGCGGATTATACCTGGATACGTGACACACTATTGGGTGGTGCATTTAGCGTTACGTATTCGTCGGGATCTCTGCTTGACGATAAGGGCGCCGCCATCAGCATTACCAACGCCGTGGCGTACAGGCCAACGTATGAGTATGCCGCCAACGCCGTATTTGAGAATGTCACTTGGACTATTGATAGGGTTGCTACGTAATGTCAGCCGTCACACTACCACACGTAAAATTCAGGATATACATCGGGCCACACCACATGCATTATGACTGGAGCGCGCACGATGCTGGCGCTGCGTTCAGCAGCAGCCTGTACACACCTACGACGACCACCGGTCAGATCAGTGGTGCTACATCACTTGTGATTGGTAGCGCGACCGGCTATGGCACCACAGGAGGCGTGTGGGTAGCTGGCAATGGCAGCGGGCAAGGCTGGGAGTACGAGCGCTTTACCGCACGCAGTAGCACCACGCTAACCGTAGTGCGCGAGTCTACTACCGACCGTGAGCACAACGGTGCGCATAGCAGCGGCGCTAGTGTGTATCAGTTTTACCCGGTGACAACTAATGGCGGTGAGTTGACCATTAGCGAACAGGCAGACGAAAACGTCACCACAATCACCTGGACAGCCACGATCAGCGGCGTGCGCGCGCCACGCCACGTCCTACGCAATGGACACATTGTGGTTGTCACCACGAGCACCGATGGCGGAAGTTACACGATTGCGTTAGTTGGTTTCGTGGACAATCCGACCATCAGCGATGACTACAAAAGCAATTCCGAATGGACACTCAACATTGTGTCGTCTGCACAGATTGTAGCAGAAGTTGATGCGCGTGGCGTGCGTATCGGAGAGGCAGACATAGCTGACGCAGGTAGCGCCACCTCAACCACAGAGCTTGTACTGGCCTACAACGAGCGCCACAACGGTGATTTCACCGCAGCGTCGCCGGAATTTAGCGCCGGGTCTGCCATTGACAACGAATTAAAAACGCTGTGGATTGCCGAGCATTTTACCGGCACGGACTATTGGAGCAACGCACCCAATAGCGACCCTGAGAACGGGTACGATCTCGCCTTTGCGCACATCTACATCAATCCCCCCACGGCGGCAGGGCCAAATGCGCGCTTTATCGAGTTGCGTGTGCGCAGTAGTACAAACGTGCGTGGATTTGCTCTCAATAGCGCCAACGGGGGCGGCGTTGAAATTTGGATCTTCAACGGCCCAGGGGACGTGGAGGACGGCGGCAGTATTTTCTTGGTGGAAGATGAAGATACGTTTGCGCGGCTGAATCCGCTAGCGCAAAGCGCCGCCATTTACGAAAACAAAGCGTTTTTTGCGCACATCGAAGCAACCGGCGGCGAATTTTGGTTGCGCTTAGGCGAACTCAACATCTGGCAAAGTCGCGTGCGCTGGGGTGACGGTAATGGCTACGTACAGCATGAGGATGCGCCAGATCGGGACTGGGATGGCGCCACCGTAACAGCGCCATCAACGGGCCAAACCATGCGCTACATTTGGACACACAGCACCGGCGACGCGGCCGATTACTGGGAAACTGACATGGTGTGTCATGCCGGCTACAACATTGACGATGACGATCCTATCTGGATCATGGTCACGTTGCCAGGGTTAGGGTTGAAGCTAGCGGAGGACATTACGTCAAGCGTACCCGGCAATAGCGGTACACTGTATATTAATGGGCCGGATGACAAATACTCCACGGATGGACTACCAGCCTCTGGCACGCTGTTTATTGGTGATGAGCAAATCGCCTACAGCAGTAAATCGTCAGCAGGCTATGTCACATTAGCGTCAAGTGGCGCCCGTGGCGCCGGTGGCACTACGGCGGCTGCGCACAATAAAGACGACGAAGTTTTTATCATGGATGGTAGTGTCGCTACTGATGCCTATCTGATTGAAAGCATCGGGTGGCAGCGTAGCGCCGGCACAATCTACCCTAAGCACATAACCCTGTTCACCACCAACATGGTGGAAAACGTGCGCACGCCTGATCAGGATGATTACCTTGATGACTGGACGGCGATTGTCACACTGACGACTAACACGGACTCATACCACACCGCAGGCTCCATCAATGCGCGGGTGCGCCATCTGCTGTATGAGATTTACAGCATGACAACCGATCCCGCGCGGCCGCGCATCAATGAGATTAACGCGATTGTCGATTCATCACTTCACAACCCTGACATGTGGTTGGATACGAACACGACCGCAGGCGATTTGATTCAGCAGATTTTGGAATCAGCCGGCATTTGGCCGGGTGCGATCGCGCATAGTGGCACGTCACAACTTGTGTCAACAGTGACCGCCGATGACAACGCCTGGACCGTCGTTGCGGATATTGCTGAGTACGCCGCCTGTCGGGTGACGGTGGGACGCGACAGCAAATTCACGATTGCCGCTGATACGTTTTGGACGGGGACGCCATCAATTGCCACCACATGGAACCGAACAAGCGCCGTCAGCATCAATCCTGCATGGCGTAAGGTGACGCCGGTGTCACAGGTGATTTTACCGTGGCGTGCGCCGAGCGGCGAGGACAACGGTAAAATCTACTATCCCGCCTCACCGGAGCGGGGCAGCAAATTAGAGTTACCGGAACGGCTATACGCCAACAGCACGGCAGCTACGAGCGCAGCGCGGCGGCTCTATTTTATGCGCCTGTATCCAACCGAGGTCATGGTAACGGCGACCGACGATGTATCGGACAAGCGGCCAGGGGAAGCGCATCAGGTTTATTGGAAACTGTACGATGATTCGGTGGCGATTGACCGCAATACGGCGGTCATGAGCGCTGAGCACACGCTAAAGGACGGCTATTGGTCGTCAACGTTCAGATTGATTCAATATGGACACGAGAGTAATTTCTAATGCCATCAGCAGCATTCAAGCGCAATATCAAGCGCATTAAAGACAAGTTGGGGCGCGACTATGAACCATCCGCCGTAACACCAACTGCCGGGCCAGTTGGCAATGGCAAGCTTTTCATTGGCGGCCAGATATTTGATGGCGACATCAGCGGCGTTGCGCAGGTTGTCAATATTGGGCGCCCAGCGGCGGCACAGTATGCACCCAAGATCGGCGGCACCACTACAGTTATTAGCAGCGGCGGTGGCAGTTCGTCAACCGGTACGGGGACTACGGTAGACCTGACAAGCATTACAGGCGCTGGTTTGATTATGCTAGCGCAGGATGACTACTTCACCAACGAGCGGTATCTAGCGGTGTCATCGGCGTTGACGTTGACAGACGGTGGCAGCAACGCCGCGCTGACAATTGGAATGAACACACCACCGACATTGTCAGTTTCATCTGTAGCTAGTGCCTCTACCGGCTCACATCCAATTACGAGTAGCAGCGATCCCGGTGCGTTCGCTTCGCTGCTAGCGTCTAATTCGGCTGGCAACCTGACTTTGCCGACCTTTACAGCCTCTACACATGTAGCAACGCCTCTGCTCAATACAGCATCTGGCAACTTGACGATTGCGCCGGCTGCCGATCTTGTTATCGATGCCGGTGGCGATGACATCATTCTCAATGCATCAATGAGAATTGGTACGAGTAATTTTGTTTCGCAGTTGACCGGCTGGCGTGCTGACTACAATGGCGCCGCTGATTTTCGCTATTTGTTTGTAGACGAGTTGCACGCCAAAGCGTTTATTGCCGACTTGGAGCAAGCGCTGGCGGGTGGACAGATTATCGCTAAATCCGTCACAATTTTATACAGTGATTTTACCGCGCCGGCGGCCAGTGCATCCACAACATTGACGGTGCGTGATTTACCAAGCGCCACCGGTATGGCTGTGTTTCAGGACAGCGACATTATCCGCATTCGTGAATTTAGCCGCAGTGGTGGATCGTTGTCGATTAGCGATTGTTGGGGCACTGTTGCGCTTGATACGAGTTACGGTACAAGCGGCTTTGACAGTGCCACCAAAACACAACGCTACACGTTCACGCGCTCAGCCGCACCCAATGCCGGCGCCATGAGCAGCGGCAACGTGGTAGAAGCTGACGCTATCATTCTGGACTATGGTACATCGGGCAATGGTTTCTATGAAGTCAATGCTATCGATGGTTACTATGCTGCTAATAGTCCATACAGCCAGATCGTAACCTGGACAGGGCACCCGGCAACGGGACAGGCGCTAAAAGTGCGACTGGGCAATCTGGGAGGCGTTACCGACACAACGCTGTCACCGTCCGGGTACGGCCTATATGCAGACAACACATATCTAAAAGGCGACTTTCTAACCGGCAATGGCGCCATCCGCATGTATAACGCCAGTGGCATCAATCTGCAAGAGGATGTTTGGGGGAGCTGGGACAACCGGCGCGCGTTGCAATGGTGGCCGGATGTGTCGTCAATGAGCGGAGATCCATCGCTGTCAATTTATACCGGCTTGGTTGATGGCGGCTTTACGGATGACCAAAACTATAGCTACATTGATGCCAATCCAACCGGCGACCAATTAGCAGCGTTGGCCATAACCGCCTTTGGACAGGGCACCGGCGACGATGCAGCCATTGTGATTTACGGCGGTAGTCAGGCATTAGCGGCCACGCCGCTGATCAATGTTATTGCTGACGAAATCGATTTGATTGGTACAACCACGTTTACCGGTACAGCGTCGGCGCGCAATATCAACCCACAGGCTGATGTGACCTACAACCTTGGCACAGCGTTGCTACGTTGGGGTACGATGTACATTGACACGATCAACGTTAGCGGCGGCATTAGTGGGGCTACGTTGAGCGGCGCTGAGTGGGAATATGCCGGCAGCATGGTAATCGACGCCCACAGCGCGTCAGCCACCACGGTCAGTGTCGTCAACCAGGGCAGTGGACAGGCCAGTCTGGATGTCGAAAAAGACATCACGCTAGGCGGTACGGTTGACGGCGTTGACCTGTCGTCATTCAAAAGTAGCTATGATAGCCACGTGGCTGACGCCAACGCTCACCACACACGGTCGCACAGCATTACATCAAGTAGCGACCATACAGCCACGGGAGCAGCGCTTGATATTGTCGGGCTGTCTGCCACAAACACATTGGGCATTCTGACGCCATCTGCGTCGCCTGGCGCAGCGGCGGCGATCCTCAAGACGGACAGTAGCGGCATTCTCACGCTAGTGCAATTGACCGCTAGCACAAAGGTTCGCACGCCAGCGATTGACACAGCAAGCGGCAACCTGGCCATTGCACCGGCGGGCGGCACGGTCGCCATTACGGGCGGCGTGACAGCTACCACATCGGTGAGTGTGCCAACGGTGACTACGGCTAGCGGCAACTTGACACTGACAAGCACAGGCGGCACGGTGGCTGTAACGGGGGCATTGACCGTGAGCAGCACAGCAACTGTTACAACGAGTGTGACAACACCGCTTGTCACATCGAGTGCGTCGTTAGCATTGAACGCTGCCACTGGCACCGCTGTGAACCTGAATGTCAATGGCATGACCTACGCCAGCGTGAATGCATCGCGCTTTGACATAGACACAACGCTGCGTGTGCGGCAGAACGGCGCTACACGCTACCGCAGTGACCGCTATGTGAGTGGCGGCTATACCTATATCGACGCCTATGACGATACCGGCTTAACCTACATGCCACTCTATCTGGATAGCAGCGCTACAATCATGCGCGCTTACGCCAGTGCATCAAATTACATGCAGTTTGATGCTAGCGGTTTGAAATTTGGCAGTGGACATGTCACTAGCGATGACTACGCTAGCCGGGTAACTGGCTGGCGCATGACTTATGCCGGTGCTCTAGATGCACGCAACATCTACGCTGATGAAATGCACGTCAAGGCATTTGTAGCCGATTTGGAGCAAGCGCTTGCCGGGGGGCAAATTATCAGCAAGTCAGTGGCTGTGATTGCTACTGACTTTGTGGCGCCTTACGCCGGTGGTAGTCAGATTTTGACCGTGGAAGATTTGCCGAGCGCTAGCAACATGGCGGTGTTTGAGGCCAATGATATTGTGGCGTTGCGGTCGTTCAGCCGGGCTAGCGGAACGCTCACCGTTGGTTATTGTTACGGCGCGGTCACAGGCTACACAGATGGCAGCGGTACCCAGTCGTGGACATTTACGCGCAGCGGCACAACCACCTACAACACGATTACGCAAAGGGGCAGCGCAACCAGTGCAAGCACATCTAGCGGGACCAGCGTAGCACCAACGAAGCCAACGGGCGTTACATCTGGCGATGTGCTGTTAGCCGTCGTCACGCACGATGGATCAGCGGACACCATCACCGCAACCGGTTGGACGATGATTGGCGCCTATCAATCTGGATCAGACATCAATCTAGTCATGTATTACAAAGTGGCGGGTGGGGCAGAAGGCAGCAGCTACACTTTCAGCACGGGATCATCTCATGCGCTAGCGGCGTCAGTTGTTGCTTATTACAACGTCAGTACTGCGTCAGCTTTTGACGATTACAGCTATAGCGTCAACAGTGCAGGCACGCAGTTGATTGGCGCCACAGTATACGCTACGGCGACCGCCAATCAACTGGTGTTCTTGGGTGGTATCACCAATAACACATCGTCAACACCGCCGTCCGGCATGACGGAATTGATTGACGCTGGTTCGTCTGGCATTCGTGTCTACGTGGCGCATCAGGCGCTTGCGGCCAGTGGCGAAACAGGTAGCAAAGTGGGCACAATCAGCGCTAGCCACGCGTCAATCGTGGGCATGGTGACGCTACGTCCAACCTATAGCAGCATGAGCGCCACCGCTGGCGCTATCGCGGCGGGTACGACGATAGAGGCTAAGGGTCTGGCGCTCGATTTTGGCATTAGCGGCAACGGCTATTACGAGGTGACGACGGTTGACGGTACATACGGCGCCAATAGCCCGTATGCGCAGGTTGTCAGTTGGACAACACACCCCCAAAGCGGTTCCGTAGTGCGCAACCGCATAGGACACCTGAATGGCCTGTTCAGCGTAGCAAACGAATATGG
>Ga0209096_1000379_pt1 | contig 62252 bp, 45 predicted proteins | sample AD_UKC034_MetaG_FD_184407 | JGI IMG/M metagenome (GOLD analysis project Ga0209096, IMG submission 184407) | Active sludge microbial communities of municipal wastewater-treating anaerobic digesters from USA - AD_UKC034_MetaG (SPAdes) (version 2) | ecosystem: Engineered > Bioreactor > Anaerobic >...
GCGATTACACCGAGAAATACTACCTTGCCAAGTGAGCCGGTCGCGTCGTCGGCCGTGACCGGGCCCGCATGCGCCTCCCGGGTCGGCGGGTCGGGCGGCTGCCGTCGCTCCGCTGCCCCCGCCGGCCGTCGCGCTGCAGGCGGGGAGGGCCGGGCCGCGGGGCCGGATGACGACCTGATTGTTCGAACGGAATTTTGATGCCCACAGATATCAAATCCCTCACCCGGGCGGAACTGGAAGCGCAGTTCACCGCCTGGTCCCTGCCCGGGTACCGCGTGAAGCAGGTCATGGACTGGCTTTATGTGCAGCGCGTCACTTCGTTCGCGGCGATGAGCAATCTGCCGAAGGAACTCCGCGAGCGGCTGGCCCGGGACTACGCGCTGCAGACATTGACACTGGTGCGCAAACAGGGCAGCCGGGATACCACGCAGAAATTCCTCTGGCGGCTGGCCGATCACTCCTTGATTGAGAGCGTGTTGATTCCGGCCAACCCGTCGCTTTACGGCGCGACCAGTGATCGTCACACCCTTTGCCTCTCGACCCAGGTGGGGTGCGCGTACGGGTGCAAATTCTGTGCGAGCGGTTTGCGGGGATGGAAGCGCAATCTGCACGCCCATGAAATGGTGGAACAGGTTCTGGGTGTGGAGCGGTTTTGTGCGGGCGCAACGGGAACGGCCCCGGTCGCCGTGCCGGCGGCTGGTCCGGAGGCGGCGGCGCCCGCCGTCTTGACGCCCCGCAACCCCGCCCGCGCGTTTCCCGCCGACCGGGTGGTGGACAACATCGTTGTCATGGGGATGGGCGAACCGTTCGCGAATTACGACCAGTTGATGCAGGCGCTCCGACTGTTGAACTCACCCTGGGGCGGACGGATCGGGGCCCGCAAGATCACCGTCTCCACCAGCGGGCTGGCCCCGCAAATCCGCCGGTTCGCGGATGAGCCGGAACAGTTTTCCCTGGCCGTCTCGCTGCACGGCGCGACGGATGCGGTGCGTGGCCAGATCATGCCGGTGAACCGGAAGTATCCGCTCAAGGAGTTGGTGGCCGCGCTGGAGTATTATCAGATGAAGCGCGGTCGCCAGATCACCTTTGAATACATTCTCATCGCGGGAATCAATGATGGACGCGAGCAGGTCGGTCCGCTGGCGGCACTGGCCCGGCGGCTGCACGCGAAGGTGAATTTGATCCCCTACAACACCGTGGAGGGACTGGCCTGGCGGCGACCTTCCGACGCGGTCTGTGAACAGTTCTTGCGGTCGCTTAAAGCCCAGAAAGTGGTTTGCACGCTGCGCCGCGAAAAGGGGCACGACATTGACGCGGCCTGCGGGCAGTTGCGGTTGAAAACGGAGCGGGAAGCGGAGGCCGCCCTGTCCTGACGCGCAGGCGGCCCGGGTGGATCCGGGCCGGCTTTTCCGGGCGTTTCCACGGTCTTTGCAGCGGCTGACGCGAACGAGTACTGGGCGCCGCGGGTGAATTCCGGTTTATTACCCCGGTTTCAGGCATGAGCTGGCTTCAGAATTACGATCCGCTCGGGAACGCCGTTCTGTCCACCGGCGTGGCGGCGTTGCCGGTGGTGGTGTTGCTGGCCGCGATTGCGTGGTGGCGGATCCGTGTACATCTGGCGGCGCTGGGCGGCCTGGGGGTGGCGCTGCTGATTGCATTGCTGGTGTATCGAATGCCGCTCGTGGCTGCCGGAGCCACCACCATCTACGGCGCGGCGTTTGGGCTGTTTCCCATCGGCTGGATTATTCTCAACGTAATTTTTCTCTACCAGCTCACCGTGGAACGAGGGCTGTTTGCCACATTGCGCAACAGCCTGGCGCGGGTGGCCCCCGATCCGCGCATTCAACTGATTCTAATCGCCTTTTCCTTTGGGGCGTTCATTGAAGGCATGGCGGGTTTCGGCGCTCCGGTGGCCATCACCGGGGCGATTTTGATTCAGCTCGGGTTCAAGCCCTTGCAAGCCTCCGGCCTGGCGCTCATTGCCAACACCGCGCCCGTGGCGTTCGGTTCGCTGGGCATCCCCATCACCACGCTGGAAGCCGTCTCGGGTCTGGATGCCCGCCTGGTTTCCGCGATGGTCGGGCGGCAATTGCCGTTCTTTTCCCTGATCATTCCGTTTTGGATCGTTGCGGCATTTGCCGGATGGCGCGGTCTGTGGGGGGTATGGCCAGCGGCCCTGGTGGCCGGAGCTGCGTTTGCCCTCCCCCAATTTCTCGTTTCGAATTTTCACGGCCCCTGGCTGGTGGACATCATCTCCGGCGCCTGTTCCATTGGGGCGACCGTCTGGTGGTTGCGAGTATGGCGGCCGAAGGAAATCATGCGCCTGCCAGGAGCGCCAGCGGTCGCGTCGTCAGCGCCAGCGGCGGCCGTGCCCCGCGCGGAAGTGGCGCGGGCCTGGTTGCCGTGGGTGGTGCTCACGGCGTTTCTGCTGCTCTGGGGAACGCCGCAGGTGAAAACGTGGCTGGACCGGGTGGTGCCGATGAAGTTTGCGGTGCCTGGTCTGCACCGGGTGGTTTCACGTGTGCCTCCGGTGGCCCCTCCGGACGCCGAACCCGAGGCGGCGATCTTCAGCCTGAACCTGGGGTCCGCCACCGGCACGGGTATTCTGGTCGCAGCCATTGTTTCCGGCCTGCTGATGGGGTACTCGCCCCGCCGCCTGATCTGGCAGTACGGACGCACCGGCTGGCACATCCGATATTCCCTGTTGACGATCGCCGCGATGCTCGCCCTGGGGAATGTGACCAAGTATTCCGGCACCGACGCCACGCTGGGATTGGCCTTGTCGCGCACCGGCGTTTTGTATCCTTTTTTCGGCACGTTGCTCGGCTGGCTGGGGGTGGCGTTGACCGGATCGGACACCGCTTCCAACGTGCTGTTCGGCAGCCTGCAACGCATTACCGCCGAACAGACCGGAGTAAGTGCCGTGCTAATGGGCGCCGCGAACAGCGCGGGTGGCGTGATGGGCAAAATGGTGGACGCCCAAAGCATCGTCGTTGCCAGCACCGCGACGAACTGGTTTGGTCACGAGGGCCAGATTCTACGGTTTGTTTTTCTCCACAGCCTGGTGCTGGCGGTTCTGATGGGGCTGCTGGTGCTGCTGCAGGCCTACGTGGCGCCGTTCACCGGCATGGTGGTGCACTGACCTGGTCAGTTCAGGCGAAACGTGCCGTCCGAGGCGCGCAGGGAGAGTGTTGCGGGGAGGTGTTGTGGATTGATCCGGACCAACACCCGGTGTACGCCGGCGCTCAAGTCGGCAATGGATTGTCCTGGACCACCGATCCGCCGGGAGTCCACCCACAACTCGCCCGCACCGGCCTGCAGCTGGAACGTCACCTTCCCGGCCTGGGGCAAGGTCAAATCCACCGCTGCCACCACTTCCAGGAGACCGGCCCACTTCTGTTTCTGGTGCGCCGCAACCAGGGCGTCCTGGTTCAGCCGGCCGTCCGTCAGCGTATAAGCCGGCCACCACATTTTGTCCGTCAAGGGCGCGGTCCACATGCGACCGCTCTGGTTGTTTTGCTGGTCCGTGGGCAGGACTGGATAAATCCACCAGCGGCGGGCCACGCCGCCGGGGCTGGCATCAAAGTCTCCCGGCTTGCCCAGTTGCGCGAGAAAGGCGATCAGATCGGCCTGTTCCGCAGCCGACAGGGGATCGAGCAACCCGCTGGGCATGAGTGAAAGGGTTCCGTTTTGCCGGTGTTCGATATTGCGTTTGGCGATATGCACCTCGGCATTCTGCAGGTTGCGCAGCACCACTTCCTCTGGTGTCTCTCTGGCGAGGGTGCCGGTGAGGCTTTGCCCATCGGTCGTATCAATGTTTACTGCGGCGTAACCTTCCTTGATCCTGGCGCTGGGCAGCACCAGGGATTCGACCAGATAATCCAGCGGCGCACTGGCGCCGATGCTGGTCAGGTCCGGTCCCACCTGTCCGCCGGCCCCGCCAATGGCATGGCAGGTCATGCAGGCAAGATCTGGGCGGCGATAAATCATTTCGCCCCGGTGCGGATTGCCTTGGGCCGCAGCCTGGGCCGCCAGTTCCCGGATTGCGGCATCGTTCAGGGCCGCAGTGTCCAGGGACAGCCCTCCGGCCGTGGCGAAGGCGGCAGCCAGCTCCACATCGTTGCGTCCGCCTTCCCGGGCGGCTTTCGTGCCTGCGGTTGCGACTGCGGATGGCAGGTGGACACCGGGCAACGCGGCGCGCAAAGCGGCTGCCGCCCCCTTGTTGGTGAGGAGTTCCCGCCAAAGTGCGAGGGCGGTGGCTTCATCGGAAATCGTGGCCGCCATTTCCAGGATCCGCGGCAGGGCGGCCTTCAGGTCAATTGCCGCCAGCGCGGCGGCAGCCGCGCGGCGCACGTCGGCCGGTTGATCCTGAGCGGTGAGCGTCAGCAAGGCAGGGGTGGCGGACTGGCCCAGTTGCCGTAACGCCTTGAACGCGGCGGTGCGCAGCGCGGGGCTGGTGGCGGATTGGCCCGCCATCTGGCCCAGTCTGTTTTCCTGTCCACCCAGTGCCTGCCAGGCACCGCCCAGTTGCAGGGCCGCCAGTTGAATCGCCTCCTCCGGTTCGTCCAGCAGGCGATGAATCTCCGTCAACGAGCCGGCGGGTTTCTGCTCGCGCAACCGGAAGGCTTCGCCGAGGGCGTGCAAGGCCCGCAGGGTGGCGGGAGTGCCGAAGCCATGACTCAGGACCTGATCAAAAAGCTGTCGCAATTCGTTGGGCGTGCCGGCAGCGCCAATGATTTCGATCCACGGTCCGCGGCCGTCCCGGGTCAGGGGGCGCGAGGCCAGCAGTTGCCCGAGCACGCGGCTGGTTTGGGCGGCCGGCAGCGCTTGCAAACCGAACTCGAGCTGCTTCTCGCGGCCGTCCGGTGACCAGGCACCGCTGGCCAGCGCGGCAATCCACGGCTCGGCCAGATCGTTGATGGTCAGCCACAGGGCGTAATCCAGCGTGGGGTCCATGGGCTGGTTTAACACGCCGAGCGCCAGTTCGGCTGAGCGCGCGGTGGGAATCCGCGCCAGGGCGCGCAAGGCTTCACGGCGGACGCGTGGAGAGGGGTCATGGACAAGCGCAACCAGCAGATTGGAGGCGTTCCCGGTGGTGGGATGATTGGCGAGATGGCGCGCAGCGGCCGCGCGGAAATCTGCGTTGTCCGCCGTGGCGAGGACTTGAACGAGTTGCGGGTCCGTCAGGGCGGCAGCTTCCGTCAGCCACAGCGCTTCCAACGGGGCCCGCGCGGCGTTTTGCCCGCGCCACCATTGGGAGAGTTTTTGGGTTGCCGTGGCGGGTCTCAGGGTCTTGAGAGTGAGGGCGGCCCGGCGCCGTGCCTGTTCCTGCTCCCAGCCGTTGTCCGAGAGGGTCCGGTCCAGGAGCGGTTCGAGGCGCAGTTTGGAGAGGTCCGCCGGCGGCGCGGGCCGGTGGTTTTTGGCCGTTACCCGCCAGATCCGGCCGTGCTCGTGGTCGCGGCGCGGATCGCGAAAATCGACTTCCCCATGTTGAATGATGGGATTGGCCCAATCCGCCACGTACAACGCGCCGTCCGGTCCCATGCGCAGATCAATTGGCCGGAAAGTGACATTGGTGGAGCGCAACAAATCCGGCATTTCCTTGCCGTGGAAGGTGGCGCCGTTTTCGTTGAGTTTGAAACGGACCACGCGATGCGCACGGAAATCGCAGGTGATGGCGTCACCCTGCCAGTCGGCTGGAAATCCACCGCCGCGAATCAATTCGAGGCTGCAAAATTTTGGCCAGGCCCCGGGCGTGATGCTCTCCGCTTCGCGGCGCATGTCGGTGTAGGTGAAATACGTCGCGCCTTCCAGGGCGTGATAGATGCCCTTGAAGCCGGCGCCATCGGTGAAAAAATCATTGCCCGCTTGATCCCAGTGATGGCCCCACGGATTGCACGGGCCCTTGAGGAACACCTCCAGGTGCCAGGTATCCGGGTTGAACCGCCAGATGCCGCCGCTGTTGAGGCGGCGCACTCCGTAGGGCGTTTCGAGATGGGAATGGGTGTAGAGCGATTGTTGCAGGTACAGGTGTCCGTCGTAACCCCACCGAAGGGTGTGCAAGTTGTGATGTGTGTCCTCGGTGCCAAAACTGGAGAGGACGATGGTTTTTTCATCCGCCCGGCCGTCTTGATTTCGATCCGCAAAGTGCAGCAATTGATGACTGGCGGCCACGTAACAACCGCCGGCGTTATCCGGCACCACCCCGGTGGGGATCAGCAGGCCCTCGGCGAAGACGGTGGACTGGTCCGCTTTGCCGTCGTCGTCAGTGTCTTCCAGCACGATGATGGCGTCCCCGGGATCCTGGCCGGGACTGATTTGCGGATACACGCGCGAACTGGCGACCCACAGCCGGCCCCGGTCGTCCCAGTTCATCTGGATGGGTTTGTAGAGCATCGGATCCTCCGCCCAGAGCGTCACTTCGAATCCGTCCGCGATTTCGAAAGTGGGCAGCGTTTGTTGGCGGTAATTGGGATCGCGATGCTCGCGTGGCGGCTTCAAAAGTTGCCGTTGCGCTTCCGCCACTATGGCCGCGTCTTGGTGTTTCAAATTTCGCAATCCTCCAATGCGGGTTTCCCACTCGGCAATGAGCGGATCGAACTCCGGGATTTCGCGCGCGTTCTGACCCTGTTCGTGTTTGCGAAAGCCGAAGAGGTAGGTCCAGTTGGCCGGGCGCCAGCGATGAAAGAACAGTTCGTTCTTTTTGCGAATCGCGGCGCGCAGGAGTTCGTAAGCCTTTCCGGAAGGCACCCGCCGGGCTGGAAAGAGCTGGCGCTGCAAGTAGTCCGCAAGCTGGGCATAACCGGATTCGGTCAACGTGACACCATCCACCGTCATCCCCCTCCGACGCGTGGCGAAAGCGCGCGGCGACCAATCCAGCAGCGATAAAAAATCCGCCTGCCGGGCGGTGGCAACCGCGGCGATGGCGTGGTTGCACGCGGTCAGGGCGGTCCGGGCTTGCTCGCGGCAGGCGGACGAGCAACCGCCGTGATCGCCATGAGGAGTCGGGCCCAACAGGATGAAATGCACCGGTTGCGGAGCGACGGCGGCAATGGCGTCCATCAGGAGCATCAGATCCGCCTTGAATTTTTCCAATTGGTGCGCCTGCGCCTCCGCCGGGGTTTCGCGCAGGTCCAAGGCCGCGGTCGAGCCATAGCTGAGAAAGGCCACGGTGGGCTTTACCAGGGCCACCTGTTCCTTCACCCGCTGCAACCAGACGGATGCAGGTTGGTTCCAATCGAAGCTGGCTCTGCTGCGTCCCAGCGGCGTGTCCGCAGCCCAGGCCAGGTTCCGAAAGGAGAGGGTTCGATCGGGAAAAGCCGCAGTGAAATGGGCCTCCAGATGGCCGTAGTCCCCTTCGCGCTCGAAACTGGTGTCGCCCATGAAGAGGACGCGATCGCCGTCCTGTGGTTCCGGTACCCCTGCGGCGTAGGTCAGAGAGCTCAACCCCGTGACAACGATCAAAATTCCGGTCTGATAAAGTAATTTCATGTGCGGTTATCCTGGGCGCTGCAACGATCCAATTAAGCGATGGCGAGGACTTTAGGCAAGCCGCGAAACTCGAAGCTGCGTGGCGGTATTGCGGCGGCCAGCATCAATTCGGGGTGACGTAAAGATGTTAAATGGCACTGACGCATTACGTGTCGAGAGTGTTGCTTCACCAGAGAATTTGCTCGCCGGGCATTTTCTACTTTAGGCGAGGCGCTGGTTTGATATAAATATCCCAAGTAACAGATAAGCTGTGGTGATGCTGTCAAATCCAGACAGATGAAATAATTCCACTGCGCCGGGTATGATGTCCGGCAATACGAACTCAGTCTGAAATTGCGGGATTTCCGCCTGCGTCACCGTAGAGTGAACACGAATTATTCCAGGTTAATGAACTGACAAGCCTGGGTAGTTTCCGAATGGAAGAACCTGGGCCGGTCATTTTGTGAAGTTCAGTCAGCAGATTGACGGAAACCGAAAGCGCGCGTTTGTGACGTGTGAAGTCCTACTAACAATGAAATTGAACAACCGAAAGAAACCAAATGAGTAAAATGATTGATCAAATAAGTGTTCAGGTGGCTGAATTCGGCCCGAATTTACTGGCGGGACTGGCCATTTTGATACTGGGCTGGCTGGTGGCGTTGTTCGCGGCGTTCCTGGTGCGCAAACTTCTCGATAGGACCGTCCTGGACAACCGGATTGCCCAATGGTTGGTCGGACCAAATTCCAAGACGCCGATACCGGTGGAACACTGGGTGAGCCGGGCGGTTTTCTACTTCATCATGCTTTTCGTACTGATTGCATTTTTCTCGGCGGTGCGGTTGCAAGCAGTTATCGAACCGTTGAACGCGTTACTGCAGCCGCTGCTGGATTACCTGCCGCACCTGGTGGGGGGGCGATTCTGGTGCTGATCGGTTGGGTGACGGCCACGATCTTGAAGAAGATTTTAAGCGGGGCGTTAAAGCTGGCCAAACTGGATGAGAAGGTTGGCGGCGCGATCGGTCGGGACGGGAAAGGGCTGATTCTGAGCGATGCATTGGCGGAAACCGCTTATTGGTTGGTGTGGCTCTTTTTTCTGCCCTCTATTCTCCAAGCGCTGCGAATGCAAGCTTTGCTGGAACCCGTTACGGCACTGCTGAACAAGGTCTTTGAATTTTTACCCAACCTGGTTTCAGCCGGAGCCATCGGTTTGGTCGGCTGGTTTATCGCGCGGGTGGTGCAGCGGCTCGTGCAGAGCATGCTGGTCGCCGCCGGGGCAGATCAGTTGGGCGAGAAATGGGGACTCACCACTTCTTTGGGCAAACAAAAGTTGTCGGGCGTGCTCGGACTGGTGGTCTATTTCATTATTCTCGTGCCCGTCTTGATCAGTGCCCTGGCCGCTTTAAAGTTGGACGTGGTCACCCGGCCTGCCAGCGACATGCTCGGGAAAATTTTAGGCGCGCTGCCGAACATTATCGGGGCGTTGGTGATTTTGTTGATTGCCGCTTTGATCGGCAAAGTGGTCTCCGGATTGGTCACCAATTTGTTGGCCGGTTTGGGCTTCAATAATGTTTTGGTCCGGTTGGGGCTGACCAAAACTCCCACCCAAGGCAAGCAAGCCCCGGCGGCGATCATAGGGATGCTGGCATTTGCCGTCATTTTGCTCTTTGCATCCATTGCCGCTGCCGAATTGTTGGAGTTTCAGGCGGTGGGAGCCTTGATCAAGGATTTTATCGGATTCGCCGGTCACATCAGCATGGGCGTGGTCATTTTAGGATTGGTCTTGTGGCTCGCCGAATTTGTCAGCAAAGCGATCGCCACGGCTTCTTCCCGTCATGCCGCCGGGCTGGCGACTTTTACGCGAATCGTGATCCTGGCCTTGGCCGGAGCCATGGCGTTACGTCAAACCGGACTTGCCAATGACATCGTGAATCTGGCTTTTGGGCTGACTCTGGGCGCAGTGGCGGTCGCGACGGCCTTGGCCTTCGGGTTAGGGGGACGGGAAACAGCATCTCGAATGTTGGAAGATTGGTCGAAGCGCTCCAAAGAAATTCCAACAAATGAAGGTGGATGGCGCGGCGGCTAGGCGGGATTTTGTCGAGTTGCGGCGGTAGAGCGATCGCTGGTGACCAAGAGAGCCGTCACGCCGACTCCGAGCAGCAGCCAGAGCAACGTGAAGAGTCCGGCGCTGCCTTGGAAAGCATTCCGGCGGAGCGCGCCGATGTCCGTCGTTTGAATCAGTGCGTTGAGGTATGTCTCGCGATCGGGGCGCCCCAATGCGAACTCTCGCAAGGCAGGCAGTTCAGTGGCTTGAAATGTCTGGATGCGCGCGTCGGAAATATCCGCGACGGCGACGCCGGCTTCGGCGGCAAGTAATTGGCGGATTTCCTCAATCGTTCCCGCCCGGCTTGCCGCCTGGGCAAAGTGCAACTGGTGCCGGTAATTTTGCTCGGCAGATTGGCGCAGACGCAAGTGCGTCGCATGGTGCGAAGTCCGCTGCATTCCAATCAGAATGGCGACAGCGGTACCACCGCAGGCGAGCACGGTTGTCAGCCGTCTGTTTTCCCGCACGAGCAGGCGCACCCCGCCGCCCGTCAGCGCTCCCACCCCGCAGGCCAGCCAGTTTAATTCCTGGCCAGTCCACCGCCCCAGATACAGCCAGGCCCAGACTCCGGCAATGGCGCCGAGAAGGACGCCGAGGAGGGCGCGCCACCCCGCAGGCAAGGCGGCACGGGCGGAAGGCGGCGCGGGGGACGCACCAGCCGGCGCGGTCGAGGCGGAAATCCCGGTCCCCGCGGTTTTCGATTTCGGCGCCGGTGGCCGCGGCGTCGTTGGCGTGGTGGCACCGGGATCTGCAATCAGGATCTGTGCGCCGTCCGCCGGCAGATTGACGGCGTCAGGCAGCACCGGCAGTCCTTGTGATTCAAAAGCCAATTCCACCGCGCCCACTTGAATGCGGTGGCCGGTTTGCAGTTTGAATTGCGTCACCGGCACCCGGGCAATGAACGTTCCACTGGCGGATTGGAGATCGCGCAGGACCACGCCATCGTCGGCAACGATCAATTCACAATGCTGCGCGCTGACGGAAGCGTGGGGGATCACGACTTCATTGTCCGCGGCGCTGCCGATGCCGTTGCGTCCGGACTGGAGTTTGATCGTCCAGGCCTCTGCCGTGCCGGGATTGACAATCAGACGATGACTCATAAATACACCGGTGAGCTCGTCTGCGGTCAGCCAAGCCCCTGGTCCACGCCGTCATCCAGCAGATTTGACGCCAGCACGACCGGGGCCGGCCGCGTCGGGCCGGGTTGCCGGAGGGGCGGTGCTTTTTGCTTTCTTCCTTGTCTCAAATTTCGCCATTCTGGTGCAGTTGCGTTGATGAAACTTTCGTTGCTCTCGATTTTGCTCGGGCTGGGTTTTGCGGTTCCCCAAGTTTATGCGCTGGTGAAGCCGTCGGAGTTTGTGCGCGTGGCGCGGAAATTTCCCCGCCATCTGCCCACCGGACTGGTGCTGATGCTGCTGGCGACGGCGTGGTTCGTTTGGAACGTGCATGTCGAACCCATCGCGGATTTTGCGACGATCAAGCCGTACATGATGGCCGGCTTTGCGGTGGTGGGAATCGGTGCCTGCATCTTCGTGCAGGATTATCTGGCGGTGCGCGGTCTGGCGGTGGTGCTGCTGTTGCTGGCCAAGCTGGTCTTGGACACCGGCCGGCCGCATTTGCGGGAGACTCATTGGGTGTGGATCATGCAGGGGTGGGCGTACCTGTGGATCATCGCCGGCATTTGGTTCACGATTTCCCCCTGGCGGATGCGTGATTTCCTGAACTGGATCACGGCTACCGAGCGGCGTGTGAAAATCGGGAGTCTCCTGCGTTTGAGTTTCGCGCTGGCCGTGGTGGCGCTGGGCCTGACGGTGTTCCGCACCCGGTGACGCGTCACGCCCGCCGGTGGGAGCGGCAGAAAAGTCGGGGTGGACCATGACTTCCGGGAAAATTCTTGTCATTCGCGGCGGCGCGATCGGTGATTTCATCCTGACGCTGCCCGCGCTCGCGGCGTTGCGCCGCCAATTCGCCGAGGCACACCTGGAGGTGCTGGGCTACCCGCACATTGTGCAACTGGCCCGGGCGGGCGGGGTGGTCAATCGGGCAGAGGGCATTGAAGCCCGCGGACTGGCCAGTTTTTTTGCGCGGGATGGCGAGCTGCCCGGCCGCTGGCGGGATTATTTTTCCGAGTTCGACCTCGTAATTTCCTATCTCTACGATCCGGACCGGATTTTTCAGGACAACGTCATGCGCTGCATGCCCGGCCAGTTCATCAGCGGTCCCCATCGTCCCAGTGAAACCGAACACCGGCACGCCACCCGGGTTTTTATGCAGCCGCTGGAACGTCTGGCCATTTTTGATGCGGACGCCGTTCCGCGGTTGACCCTGCCGCCGGCAGCCGGCGCTGCCGCCGGATTTCTGGCGCTACATCCCGGCAGTGGCAGCGAACGCAAAAACTGGCCGGAGCGGCAGTGGCATCAACTGCTGGAATCATTGTTGGAGGATCGCCGCCTGAAATTGCTGCTGGTGGGAGGGGAGGTGGAGGCAGAGAAGCTGACGCGGCTGGCGTCGGCGTTGCCTCCCGAACGCCGGGTCATCGCCCGGAATCTCCCCCTGGTGGAGCTGGCGCAGCAGTTGCGCGACTGCTGTGGTTTCGTCGGACATGATTCCGGGATCACGCACCTGGCGGCGGCGCTTGGTTTGCCGTGCGTGGCGCTGTGGGCGGATACGGACGAGACCATCTGGCGGCCGCAAGGGAACGACGTGCGGATTTTGCGCGCGCCCGCTGGCCTGGCGCGGCTCAGTGTGGCGGAAGTGATGGCGGCGTTGCGGCCGCTGGTGGCGTCCGGTGCCGTGCCGGCCGGGCAGTGAAGCGGGAAAGTGGCGGTGAAAATAAATTCCGGCTGCCGTTCAGTCTTGCTTGAACAAACCACGGGGTTGTCCTCACACTGCCCTGCCAACGATACGGTATGAATCCCGGCACCATTGAAATTCTGGCCACGGTATTTTTCGGGCTGGCCGTTTTGCACACGTTTTGCGTGAAACGCTTTGTGCATTGGGCGCATCATTACCCGGCAGATTCGGCCGCCCGCCAGTTCCTCCACTTCTTGTCGGAGACCGAGGTGGTGTTTGGGCTGTGGGCGGCCGCGTTGTTTCTGGGGATTGCCTGCATTGAACGATCGCTGGGCGCGGCGGTGGCGTATATTGATTCGCTGAATTTCAACGAGCCCAAGTTTGTCTTTGTCATCATGGTGATGGCGGCAACGCGCCCGGTCGTGAAGCTGGCCGAATCACTCATCAGCGGAGTGGCCCGGCTGCTGCCTTGGTCGGAGGGGATTTCCTTCTATCTGGGGGCGCTGATCCTCGGGCCGCTGCTGGGCTCGTTCATTACCGAACCGGCGGCCATGACCTTGCTGGCGCTGATCTTGAAGGAGCGCTATTTCGATCAGGGTATCAGCCGGCGCTGCGCCTATGCCACGCTGGGTTTGCTGTTTGTGAACATTTCCATTGGCGGCACGCTGACGCATTTTGCGGCGCCTCCGGTCCTGATGGTGGCCGCGAAGTGGGATTGGAATCTCAGTTTCATGTTTCTGCATTTCGGCTGGCGTGCCGCGTCGGCATGTCTGGTGTCGGGCGGAGTCATCGCGTGGATCTTTCGCGCCGAGCTCAAGCATATCGGCGCCGGCCCGAAATCCGGCGACCGGGTGCCGATCATTTTGACCCTGTGGCATCTGGCGGCCCTGGCGCTGGTGGTGGTTTTTGCGCATCATCCCGATGTGTTTTTCGGCGTTTTTGTCCTGTTCCTGGGGGTGGTGGGCGCGACTGCCAGACACCAGAGCAAACTGCAATTGCGGGAGGGATTGTTGGTCGGCTTCTTCCTCGCGGGACTGGTCACCCTGGGGTCGTTGCAAACCTACTGGCTCAAACCGCTCCTGCACAGCCTGGATGGCAGCGGATTATATTTTGGCGCGACCGGATTGACGGCGGTGACGGATAATGCGGCGCTGACCTACCTCGGGACGCTGGTGACCGATCTTTCTGATGAACTGAAATATGCGCTGGTCGCGGGGGCGGTCACCGGAGGCGGCCTGACGGTGATCGCGAACGCGCCGAATCCGGCAGGCGTGGGGATCTTGCGTGGTGCGCGGGTGTTTGCCGGGGAGGGGATCAGCCCGCTGGGGCTGTTTCTGGGCGCGCTGTTTCCAACGTTCGTGGCCATCTTTTTCTTCTGGGTGATTCACTGGTTGATCTGACCTCCGGATGGGGCGGCGGCCGGGACCAAAGTTTCGTCGCCGCGGCCGGGCCGTTCAACGTCGTCCGTCATACCAGGCAAAGCACGCCTGCTTGTTGCGCATGGCCTGGTGTGGTCGGAACAGGGCGTATAACAAGAACCCCAACAGTTCACGCCCGGAATAGAGATGCATTTTGCGATCCGAAGTGAGGAGGGGATGCCGGTGCAGAATGAGGATGCGGCGTTGGGTTTCCCGTGCCCGCGGCCGCAGCCGGCGGCTTAAATCCAGTTCTTCGCCGGTGAACAGTTCCTCGCTGAATCCGCCGATTTGCATGAAGGTTGATTTTTCAATGAAGATGAATGAACCCGCCAGCAGGCGCCGGGCGCGGCTCAACCAGTTCCAACCGCGGGTCAGCCAGTGCGCGGCGCGGTGCCGGCCCTGCAGTTGCAGGGTGCAACCACCGGCCAGGCAGCGGCCGGAGCGGATCGCAGCAGCGACCTCGGCGAAGAGTGCCGCGCTTGGCAGCGAGTCGGCATCAATGAACAGCAGCCAGGCGCCGGTGGCGGCGGCGGCCCCGCGGTTGCGCGCGCGCGCGATTTGATTGATGGGCTCAAAGACCACCCTGGCCCCCTGCGCGGCGGCAATGGCCGCCGTGGCGTCAGTGGAGTTGTTGTCGCAGACGATCAATTCTGTCGTGAATCCCGCAGCCGCCAACGCGGAACAATTCTGCTGGATGGTTTGCAGCGTGCGCTCCAGCAATCGCGCTTCGTTGTAGGCCGGAATGACGATGGATATTCGCAACGCTCCAGCTTGCGTCACACCGCGCCAAACGTCCATCCGAAACCGGCAGCGCTGATGACCTGGGCGCGTCCGGTTTCCCGGCGCGGGAGGAGTGGCGGGGAGGGATGGGGCATTGGCGCGGCCGGTCGCGGTTGCGAGATTGCGTTGCGCGGGTCAATCCGGTTTCATGGCGCATGGTGACGTTGCTGATCGCCACGCACAATCTGCACAAAGTCGAGGAAATTCAGAGTCGGTTGGGGCCGGCATACCGCTGCCGGCATCTGGCGGAGTTTTCCGGAGTACCGACGGTGATTGAAGATGCCGCCACTTTTGCGGGCAACGCGGTGAAGAAGGCCGCGACCCTGGCAGCCTGGTGGTTCAATACGCAAGCCGCTTCGCGTCTGGACTTCCTTCTGGCCGATGATTCTGGACTGGAGGTGGATGCGCTGGCCGGCGCGCCGGGAGTCCGTTCCGCCCGTTTTGCGGCCCAGACTCTGGACATTGCGGAGAAGGCGACGGATGCGGACAACAATGCGCGTCTGCTGACGTTGATGCAGGCGGTGCCAGCAGGGCGGCGGACGGCGCGGTTCAAATGCGTGCTGGCTTTGATGCGCGCCGGCACGGGAGGCTCACCACCCGCGGGATCGCCGGAATTGTTCACCGGCACTTGTGAAGGCTGGATTGCCTTTGCCTGTCGCGGGCAGGCCGGCTTTGGTTACGATCCCTTGTTCGTGCCCCAAGGATACGACCAGTCGTTTGCGGAACTGGGGCTGCCGGTGAAAAACCAGCTCAGCCACCGCGCCCGGGCCTTGGAAAGCCTGCACGCCTGGTTGCAAACGCACGGTCAGCGGCGCAACCGGTAGAAGGTTGCCGGTTGTGCCGTCCCGTTGGTCAGCCACATTTCGTAACCGTTCAGCGTCGGGAATTCCGGCAAATTGGCCCAGACACCCGCCTCTAAATTGGTGCAGATTTGGAGCCGGTAATCGGTGGCCCATGCGGGCCAGCACAACACCGGGGCCGTGTCCGGCCAGGCGAGCCTCAGTCTTGGGGGCACGTGGGCCCGGCTTAGTACTTCCGTGGTTGCGCCCTGGACGCTTTGGATGCGGATGCGGATGGGGTAATGCCCGGAGCGCAGGTATGTGTGCGAGCCACGCACCTCCTTGAGCCCGCCGCCGCCGGCCACAACCGCATTGGTGGTCAGGGTGTTGTCGCCCCAGTTGATGACGGCGGAAAAGCTGCCGGGCAGGCTGTCCGGAATGCCGTTGGTAAACGTGGCCAGCAATTGGTCGCTGAACTCCTGTTGGGGCTGGGCGACGAACGTGGCCGGCGTGGCGTGAATCGCGGTGTCCCCCACGACGAAGCGGAAATGCTGCCAGTCATACGGCGGCCAGAGGTGCGCAGGAAAAAACTGATAGTAGGTGAGCCAGTCGGGGCTGCGGCTCACCACCAGCTGGTAGTCCACCACGCCGCTGAAGTTTTGGTTGGGCGCCAGAATCATCTGCAACTGGTCGCCCACAATGGCAAAAGTCGTGTTGGTGGCCGAGCCGTCGTACGGCAGTGGAAACCAGCTGTAAGGCTGCCCTTCAAGGTCGGTGACCGAAAAAAAGTTGGTGAGCTTTCCGTTCACCGGACACAGGAGATTGAGATTTGGAGGAGGATTGAGAAAAGGTGGCGTGACGTTCGCCGCATCGCTGACGGTGGTCGCGGTGAAGTGATTGGTGACCCGCCCCCCGGGAGTGTCGTCGTCCGCGACGACCTGGATCGTGCTGCTGACGCCCGCCGCGTTGGGGCCGGTCAGGGTGATGACCGTGTCCGTGTAATTCGTAACAAAGGACGCGCGCGTGATGATCACGTCGGCCAGCGGCCGATCACTGGCATTGCGCGGAGTGTTGACCACGTTGGTGAGGACCGGGAATCCGCGCAACAGCTGTCCGAACAGCGTGTGTTTGAAGTCGAGGAAGCGTTGCGCGCCCTCGGTGATGAAGAATTGGGAGCCGCAGGTGTCCTTGCCGGAATTGGCCAGCGCCAGCTGACCGTTGCCGCTGAAAATTGCGCGCGCATGGAATTCGTCGTCGTAACGAAAAACCGGGCCGCCCATGCCGTTGGTGGCCGGATCGCCACCCTGCATCATGAAACCGGGAATGACCCGGTGGAAAATGGTGGTGGCGTCAAAGAAGCCGCTCAGGGTCAGGCCTTGAAACACCTCCACCGCGCGCGGGGCGCGATCCCGCAACAGCTGAAAGGTCAGGTCGCCCACATTGGTCACGGTGACGGTACCGCCGCGAAACGGGGTGGCGTAGGCGCCCGGGGCGCCGGCCGGTGCGGCCTGGGCGACGGACAGTTTCCAAAACGGGTTGTTGGTGTGCACCTCGACGCTGATTTGCGGGTGGCTGCTGGTGACCGTGTAGCGCAACGGCCGACCGGAGAGTGAGGTGGCGGTCACCGGCAAGGTCCGGGACTTGCCCGCGGGGACGGTGACGTCGGGGACGGGATCCAGGACTGGTGCGGCCGGCGCGGGCGCGAGCAGGGTTGTGAGGGTCAGAATTCCGAGGCCGATTTTACGACATGGCATACGCGGACGAATATACGCGGGTCTGAAAAAAAATCATCTGCTACCTGGGCCGCGGCAACTGGGCATGGACCAGGCCGTTGCTGGCCACCATGCGGATTTGCCGGCGGCCCGGAATGGTTTGCGTCCAAAATTTTCCGCCGGCGCGTTCGACGATCAGGCCGCCGGCGGCCACATCCCAAAGGCTCACCCCGCGTTCGAGATACGCATCGAAACGGCCGCTGGCCACGTAGGCCAGACCGAGCGCCGCCGCACCCATCATCCGCATTTTCCGGACGCGTCGCGCCATCCGGATGAAATCGGGCAGGGCACGTTGCAGGCTGTGGCGGCTCTTGGCAAAGCCCACGCAAACAATGCACTCCCGCAACTGCCGGCGGGGACTCACCTGAATCCGGCGGCCGTTCAGGCGGGCCGGACCGTTTTGCGTGGCCGTCCAGATTTCATCCGTGAACGGGTCGTAAATCACGCCGAGGCGGGTGGCATAAGCGCCCGCCGGCTCACGCTGCTGCAGGGCGATGGACACGCAGGCATGGGGAATGCCGTAGGCGAAATTGACCGTGCCATCAATCGGATCCACCACCCAGCGCCAGGCGGCGTCGGCAGCCCCGGAAGCGCCTTCTTCTCCCAGCAGGGAAATTCCGGGAAACGCGCGGCGCAGTTGCTTTTCAATCCGCTGCTGGCAGCGGACATCCAGATCAAGTTTGATGTCGTGCGCAGTCATGGCGTTCACCTTTTTGGGACGCCGCCAGTTTTGTCGCATCAATTGCCCCGCCGCGCGCGCGGCCCGTTCGGCCACGGCCAGGGCCCGGCTCAAATCCACATTCATGAACCGCCAGTTTACCGGACCGCGGGCGGGAAGCGAGATCAAGTTTCCGGCCCCCCCCGGGGCGTGGTGGCGGTCGGCGGGCGAAGGGCGCGGGCAGGTGGACGCTGCCCTCACACCGCGGCGGCCGGTGGATCCGCTGCCGGCAGTTCCGGACGCAAGCGCCAGTGCTTCCACTGAAATTTTTGTGCCAGGTCGTCCAGCAGCGAATAGGCCACGGGAGTGACAATCAACGTGAGCAGCAGGCAAAGCGCCTGCCCGCCGATCACCACCACCGCGACCGCGCGGCGTTCTTCGGCGCCGGGACCGGTGCCCAGCGCCAGCGGCAACATGCCCGCAATGAGTGTCAACGTGGTCATCAAGATCGGGCGCAGGCGCTCGCGATTGCCCTGCAAAATGGCGGCGGCGCGTTCCAGACCGGCTTCGCGCAGCTTGTTCATGTGATCAATCTGCAGGATTGCATTTTTCTTCACGACGCCAAACAGCACGAGCAGCCCCAGCGCGGAGTACAGGTTGATGGTTTGATTCGCCAGCAACAGCGAGACAAAGGCAAAGGGCACGGACAACGGCAGCGAGAGCAAAATTGTGAACGGGTGAATCAGACTTTCAAACTGGGAGGCCAGAATGATGTACATCAGGATGACCGAGAGCAGGAATGCCCAGAGAAATTCGTTGAAGGTGCGTTCCAGTTCACGGGCGCGGCCGGAAACGCGGGTCGAGTAGCCGGTTGGCAAGCCCATGCGGGCCACCTCGGCGCGCAGCGCCGCGATCCGGTCCGCTTGCGCGTAGCCCGGCGCCACCGCCGCGCGCAAGCTGACCTGGCGTTGCCGGTCCAGCCGGTCAATGCGCGAGGCGGCCTGGGTGGGGGCCAGGGTCACCACGTTGTCCAGGCGCACCAGGCCGCTCTGACTGCGGCGCGAGGGCACGTAGAGCCGGGCAATGGCCCGGGCATCCCCGCGATCGCTTTCCCGCAGCCGCACCTGCACGTCGTAATCCTCGTTCATCGTCTCGTCGCGAAAGCGGGTGACCCGATCTTCGCCGCCCACCATGATGCGCAGCGCCGTGGCGATGTCCTCGGTGTCCACGCCGAGGTTGGCGGCCCGTTCACGGTCAATGGCCACGTGCAGTTCCGGCTTGTCGAGCTTCAACGTGATGTCCGCATCCTGCAACCCCAGCTCCGGCGCTTTTTTGCGCAGGCGCTCCGCGTAGTCGTACAGGACATCCAGGTCCGGCCCCAACAGCGCGAAGTCAATGTCGAAGTTCGGTCCGCCGCCCACGAACGTCTGCGGGTTCCGCACCATGAACCGGATGTCCGGGATCCGGCGCAACCGCCGGCGAATCTCCTGCTGCACGTCCCGTTGACTGTAGTTGCCGCGCCACGCCGCCCACGGCGGCCAGTGCAGCAGGCGTTTCCAGCCAAAGGTGCGCTCCTCGTGCGGCACCAGCCGGACGAAAAAGTTGGCGCTGTTCAGTCCGCCCAGAAAGCTGTTCCCCACCGAACTTAAAACCGATTGCACCCCCGGCACCTGACGAATTTCATTCTCCGCGCGCAGTGCCACCTCCTTGATCGCCCCCAGCCCCGTGCCCTCCGCAGTGGTGATTTGCACGTCGAACTCGCCCTCGTCCACGTTGCTGGGCAGGTATTCCTGCCGGACCATCTGGTAGAGCGGGACGGAGGAAGCCATGACGAGTCCCGCCAGACCGGCCACCAGCCAGCGATGTTGCAGGGCGGCGCGGAGCAGGAACGTGTACCGCCGGTCAATCCAACGATAAAAACCGCCACGCGACTTGGGGGCGGCGCTGGTGGAGGTGCCGGGGTCGGGCGCATCGCCGGCCGCCGGCCCTGGGGAGGGGGATTTTACACGGAGCAGCCGCGCGCTCATCATGGGCGTCAGGGTGAAGGACACCAGCAAACTCACCAGGATGGACACTGCGGAAGTCAGTCCGAACTGGTAGAGGAAGCGCCCGGAAATGCTCGACATGAAGGAGACCGGCACGAAGATCACCACCAAACTGAAAGTGGTGGCCATCACCGCCAGGCCGATTTCCGCCGTGGCGGCCTTGGCAGCCTGGAAGGGCGGCATGCGCTTTTCCTCGATGAACCGGAAGATGTTCTCCAGGACCACAATGGCGTCATCAATCACGATGCCGACCATCAGCACCAGGGCGAGCATGGTGACGCTGTTCAAGGTGAATCCCAGCGCCTTCATCATCCCGAACGCCGCGATCACGGAGGCGGGAATGGCCACGGCGGCGATGATGGTGGCGCGCCAGTTCCGCATGAACAGGAGCACGACCAGACACGCCAAAATGCTGCCGAGCACAAGGTGGACTTTGATTTCGTGCAACGCCTCGTAAATGTAGTTGGACTGGTCGCGAATGACCTCCAGCCGGAGGTCGGTGGGAAGCTGGGGACGCAGGTGTTCCAGCCGCTGTTTCACTCCCTCGATGACCGCGACCGTGTTGGCGCCGGACTGGCGGATCACTTCCAGCGTGACATTGAATTTGCCGTCGAGGCGGGACACGCTGCGTTCCTCCTTGGTGCCATCCTCGGCCCAGCCGATGTCGCGCACCCGGATTGGGGAACCGTTGCGGGTGGCAACCACCAGGTCGTTGAACGCCCCGGCGTTTTCCAGGCGGCCCATGGTGCGCAGGGACATTTCGCGCTCCGCGGTGGTGACGTTGCCGCCTGGAGTGTTGGCGTTCTGCCGGTCCACGGCGGTGCGCACGGCGGTGACGGGCAGTTGGTAGGCGGCAAGCCGGTGGGCATCCACCCAGATGTTGATGGCGCGCTCCAGGCCGCCAATGATCCGCACTTCGCCAACGCCGGGGGAACGCTCGATCTGGGTCTTGATGATCTTGTCGGCGATTTCGTTCAGCTCGCGCCGGGAGCGGTCGCCGGACAAGGAAATGGAGAGCACCGGTTGTTGATCGGGATCGGACTTGGAGATGGTGGGCGGATCCATGTCGCGCGGCAGGGTGCGCACCACGGTCGCGACGCGATCCCGCACGTCCTGCGCCGCGATGTCAATATTCCGATTGAGGTTGAAGGTGGTGATGATGAATGCGCTGCCCGATCCGCAAATGGAACGCAGTTCATCAATGCCTTCAATCGTATTGACCACTTCTTCGATGGGCTGCGCCACGTTCGATTCCATTTCCCCGGGCGAGGAGCCCGGCAGGCGCGCGTTGATGCGCACCACGGGAACGTCCACCGAGGGGAAGCGATCCACGCCCAGATTCAGGTATCCCGCTGCGCCGACGACCACCAGCGAGAGCACGATCATCATCGCAAAAACCGGCCGCCGGATGCAGATTTCAGCTAATTTTTGCATCAGACCAGGCTAACGGGTGGTATCCACCGGTTGAGCGGACGACAGCGGAGAGTCCGGAAGAACAATCAAGCGCTGACCGGTCCGCAATCCCGCTGGATTCCGCACCACGGAGTCTCCGAGGGCCAGACCGGACAGCACTTCCACGTACCCCTGGGCCCGGCGGCCCGTGGTCACGTCCTGCTCCACCGCCTTGTCGTCGCGGACCAGGACGACTTTTTCCAAACCGGCAAAAGTGCTGAGCGCATCGGCTGGAATGCTGAGGACGTCCTCCCGGTCGTTGATCAGGATTTCCGCCTCCACAAAGGTGCCGGCGCGCCACCCGTTGGGGTTGGGCACATCGGCCTCGACGATGAGCATGCTGTTGTCCGTGCGCAGGGCCGGTGCGATCCGGGCCAGTTTGCCTTCGTAACGTTGATTTTCGCCCGCCAGGGCCAGACGCACGGTCTGGCCCAGTCGCACTTGTGCCGCATCACGCTCCGGCACCCCCAGCCGCAACCGCAGCGGGTCCGTTTGCACGAGCCGCACGATCGCGGCGCCAACCCCGAGGAAATCGCCCGCCGACGCAATGCGCTCCGCCACGATCCCGGTGAACGGCGCCTTCACGCGTGAATGGTTCAAATTCACGCGCGCCAGCGCCTCGCTCGCTTCGGCCGCTTTCACTTCAGCCTGGGTGCTGGCTGCGGCAGCAACCGCGGCATCGAGATCACTGGCGGAGGCGATTTGCTCCCGCTGCAAATCCTGCGTGCGTTTGAGGTTCTGCGCGGCGTTCGCGGCATTGGCTTGGGCCCGGGTGAGATTGGCCGCCGCCACCTGGGCCAGCGCTTCATAAGTGGTCGTATCAATCAGGGCGATTTCCTGCCCGGCCTGAACCGCATCGCCCAGATCCACCAGAAGTTTGTCCAGTTGTCCGGCAACTTGTGCGGCAATCGTGGCCGCTTCCCGGGCGGCCAGGGTGCCGATGGCCGAGAGGGTGCGCTCCATGGGACGCCGCTCGGCGCGCACCACGTGGACCTGATGCGCGGGCGGGTCCGGTTGCGCTCCGGGTGCGGCGGTATTTGGCCGGTGGCAACCCGTGAGAACAAGTGTTCCCAGGAAGATCAGGCCGGCCGGTGTTTTCAGCGAGGATTTCATTTGCAATCGGGCGTCACTTCGACGCACGAAGTGCGATATTTAATCAGAAAATGATGTCCGGACGCAACCCAGAGCGCATTCCGTCGAACAATGTCCGCAAAAGACCGGCTTGGACTTGACCTCGTTTCCCGGCATGCGATGCTGGGCGCCGGGATCCGCCGGATCGCGCACGCTTGTCACGCGACGTGCTGTCCGGCCACCCCAACAGGATAATCGAATTATGAAAATCACCAGACGAAACGACCGAAAAGCCTTGATGCCCTTGTGTGAGAGCCTCAACCAGGTGCTGGCGGATTCCTACGCGCTGATGGCCTTGACACATCTGGCGCATTGGAACGTGGAAGGCCCGGGGTTCTTCGCGCTGCACACCGCCTTCCAAACCCAATATGAGGAATTGTTCACCGCGGCGGATGAAATCGCAGAACGGGTCCGCGCTCTGGAGTGCTACGCCATCGGGGGGTTAAGGACGCTGGCGGATGCGGCGAAAATGAAGGAATTCGCCGCGCCCATGACGCAGGAAAATTATGTGCGACAATTGATCGTGGCCAACGAGAAACTCCTCCAGGACGCGGCCCGGGCGCGAGATCTGGCGGGTGATGCCCAGGACGCGGAAACCCAGGATTTGATGATCGCCCGCATCACCCTACATCAAAAAACGGTCTGGATGTTGAAAAGCTTCCTCAAAAATTAGCCGTACGGTCGCCAGGGCGCGGGGGGATGGGTGATCCGGGGGCAACGTGGTCGCGACGAGGAGACTGCCGCTGCACAATCCGCAGATTCTTGCGGCGAAGTTCCATGTTAAGCTGGTGCGGCCCAGTGGATTGGATGATCCGCCGACTTCCTTGGTGAACAGCGTTTTTTTGACAATGATCCGAAGTTTGCTAATATCCAGCACGTAACTATGAAGGTGGAATACATTCAAGTGAACATGGATGCGCAGCCGACGCGCGCAGCCATGCGGCTGTGTGGTTCCGGCCGGAGTGACGGAGCGGGTTGAAACACTTTTGCAGGCAGTAAAGATTTCATCAACCCGCGATGGCCCGAAATCGCGGGTTTTTTGTTTGAATGACGGAACGAGCCTGTTTTCGAAGTAATACGGAAGAGATGAGATTGAATACCGAAAGAGATGCCATCGAGTTTGCGTTGACCCGGAGCAGTTTGCCGACGGGCGGTTCCATTTATCGTGGGGCCATTGAGACGGAGTTGGAACGGCTGAAAGAACGGCTGCTGGCGGAAGAACTGGCCCGAACCGTGACTTTGGATGTCAACGTGCTCTTGCGCCGCGCCGCCAATGAAGCGGTGGCGCTCGCCTGGCTGACCCCGGTGCCCTTGTTGCTGTTGCCGGTGCTGTTCGAGGAAAAGGCGCTGGCCGCACGGCAAATGGCCCGTCGCCAGGCCTTGATTCGCGAAAGAAGCCAGGAACTGATGGTGCTTACGGAATAAGCCGGCTCCCGCTCCGGCGCGGAGGGATCACCGGTGCGTCGTGGCCTTTTTCAACGGTGTGCGTTTCGAGTGAACGCGCGACGAACGCATGGTTGCCGTGCGCGACCTGTTTCGCGCTCCCGCGGGCCGGGGTGGTTCGCTGGCGACACGCCGCGGCGCGGGCGGACGAATCCCGATTTGCCGCAGGTACCGGCCGGTGTGACTGGCCGGATTTTGCACAATCATCTCCGGCGTACCCGTCGCCACCACCCGTCCTCCATCGGCGCCCGCCTCGGGGCCGAGGTCAATGATCCAGTCGGCGCATTTGATTACCTCCAAGTTATGTTCGATGACGACGACGGAATGTCCGGCATCGACCAGACGTTGGAAGACTTGCAACAAGCCCCGGACATCGTCGAAGTGCAGACCGGTGGTGGGCTCATCGAACAGGAAGAGTGTGCTTCCCGCGGGCGGCCGGTCTTCCGTGGCGACGGCCGTTTGGTGGCGCGCCGGCAATCCGACCGCGGCCGGGGGCTGGGTGGCTTCGGCGAGATGGCGCACAAGTTTCAACCGCTGGCTTTCGCCTCCGGAAAGGGTGTTGATGGGCTGGCCAAGCCGCAGGTAACCGAGTCCGACTTCCTGTAACAGCTTCAGGCTCGCCACCGCCCGGGTGGCGGATCTGGCATTGGTAAAACCGGCAAGAAAATCAATCACCTCGTCCACCGAGGCGTCCAGAAGATCGGCAATGCTCCACGCCTGCGCCGCTGGCGACTTCTGCTGCGGCGACCGGATTTTGATGTCCAAAATGTGTTGACGATAACGGCGGCCGGCGCAGCCCGGGCAGCGGATGAAAATGTCGCTGAGAAACTGCATTTCGATTTTTTTGAAACCGGCCCCGCGGCATTCCGCGCATTGCCCGGCGCTGGAATTGAAGCTGAAGGCGCTGGCGTTCAGCCCGCGGCGACGGGCGCTGTCTGATTGCGCAAACACTTCGCGGATGTCATCGAAGGCTCCGATGTACACGGCCGGATTGGACCGCGGCGTTTTGCCCAAACCCGATTGATCCACAAGGGCCACCTGGCGCAGGGATTCGTACCCGGACAACGTTCCGGAAACGGGGGGAAGTTTCCCAAAACCATCGGCCCCGCTGCCGTGGTCGTTCTCCGCCTGGTCCAGACGATCGGAGGCCTTCGCGATGGAATCGCTTCCCGGATGCAGCCGGGCTTGCAGTGCGGGCAGCAGCACATTGCGGATCAGGGTGGATTTGCCCGAGCCACTGACTCCCGTGACCACAACGAAACGGCGCAGCGGGATTTCCACCGACAGGTTGTGGAGGTTGTGGCAGGTGGCCCGCTCGATCTTCAGCATGGCGGGACCGTCGTGTTGTCCGGCTGGATCTGCCGCCGCGGGATGGGCGCTTCCGTTCTCCACGGCATGCGGGATCGGTCGTCGCGGGGGGATTGCGATCCGCTGGCGTCCGCTCAAGTACTGGCCGGTGAGGGAAGTCCCGGCTTGCAGCAAATCGGGCAGTGCGCCTTGAAACACGATCTCGCCGCCGGTGGCTCCGTGACCGGGGCCGATGTCCACGATTTGGTCCGCAGCGCGCATGATGCCGGCTTCGTGTTCGACCACCACGACGGTGTTGCCCGTGTCGCGCAGCCTTTCGAGAATGCGCACGAGGCGGTCGGTGTCGCGCGGATGCAGGCCGACACTGGGTTCATCCAGGACGAAGAGCGTGTTCACCAGGCGCGTGCCCAGGCAGGTGGTGAGGTTGACCCGCTCGGTTTCCCCGCCGCTCAACGTGCGCATGGGACGATCCAGTGTAAGATAGCCAAGGCCGGCTGCCTCAAGATAGGCAAGCCGCGCGCCCACCTCGTGCAACGCCAGTTGCACCGGGTCGGACGCCGCGGCCTGGGGACGCCGCGCGCGTTGGGCGATCACCCGCCGGATCAGTTCCAGTGCGGCGCGGATGGGCAGGGCGTAAAAATCGGGCAGAGTCAGTCGCGTTGCGCCCGCCGACGGGGGCGGGCAGGAGGCCGGATTGCTTTCCAGGGATGCCGTGTCGAGCCAGTAGCGGAGCGCGTCGGGTTTCAAACGCGCACCCTGACAATCCGGACAGCGGGTGTAGGCGCGGTAGCGCGACAGCAGCACGCGCACGTGCATTTTGTAAGCCTTGGTCTCCAGCCAGCGAAAGTAGCCCTTCACCCCGTACCACGCGCGCGGCCATTCGTGTTCCTCGTCACTGCCGTAATCCGGATCCCCTTCGAGGACCCAGCGCTGATGTTCGGCTGAAAGCGCCTCGAACGGCACCTCCAGCGGCACGTGCCGGGCATGGCAGAACTTTGTCAAATCGCGCTGACATTCCGCGCTGAAGCCATTGCGCCACGGCTTGACCGCCCCCGCGGCCAGCGTCAGCGTGCGATCAGGGATCGCCAGGTCGTAATCAATCGTGATTGTCCGGCCGAATCCCTTGCAGGTCGGACAGGCCCCGAGCGGGTGATTGAAGCTGAACTGTGCCGCGGTGGCCTCGGGGTACTCAATGTCGCACTGGGCGCAATGCCGCCGGTTGGAAAAGCGGCGCGGGTGACGCACGTCTGCCGGAGCGCGCATTTCCCACACGGTGAGCCGGCCTTTCCCGAAGTGGTAAGCCTGTTCGCAGGCTTCGATGAACCGGGCGCGGGCGGCAGGCGCAATCTTGAGGCGATCTTGCACCACGGTCAAAGTGCCGGAGGCCGGTGGCGCCGTCGCGCGTGCGGACACCTCCTCCAGCCGCAACACGCCGCCATTCACGAGTACGCGCTGATATCCCTGCCTGGCAATCAGCGCCAGCGAATCCGCCAGGGAGAATTTCTCCGAGAGCGGCACGTCAAAGGTGATGAGCGCCTCTCCGGTTTCGTGCGGTTCCCGCCCTGCACTCTGCGGTTCCCGGGGCGGGGAGGGGGCGGCGGCCGGCCGGGCCAGTGCTTGCCACACGCTTTGCGGCGAATCCTTGGTCACCGGCCGGCCGCAACCGCGACAGTGCAGCTGCGCGAGGTGCGGCCAGAGGATTTTCATGTGGTCGCAGATTTCCGTCATCGTGCCGACCGTGCTGCGGGTGCTGCGGATGGCATTGCGTTGCTCGATGGCGATGGCGGGGGGGATGCCTTCAATGCTGTCCACCTGCGGTTTGTCCATCCGGTCAAAGAACTGCCGCGCGTACGGGGAAAATGTTTCGATGTAGCGCCGCTGCCCCTCGGCGTACAGGGTGTCGAAGGCCAGCGAGCTTTTGCCTGAACCGCTCAAACCCGTGATGACGATGAGCCGGTGCAGCGGCAGATCGAGATCGAAATTTTTGAGGTTGTTCTGCCGTACGCCTCGCAGACGAATGGCGGCACCCGATGCCGATTTAGACACGCAACGAGATTAGGACAGGGCGCGGAGATGTCAAATCCAGCGCCCTTTCCGGCGGCATCCAGTTGACCAGGGAACCCGGGTTTGTCATGCTCACGGCATGAATCGTCGTCAATTTATTCAAACTACAAGCCTGTGCGCCGCCGGAATTTCTGCGATCGCACTGCCGGGTTGTTCCAGCACACCGGCGACGCACGCCAAGCCGTGGTTTCAAATTTCCCTCGCGGAATGGTCGTTCCACCGCGCGTTGTTCGGGAACCAGATGACCCACCTGGAATTTCCGAAGATTGCGCGGCGGGAGTTCGACCTTCACGGTGTGGAGTACGTGAACCAGTTTTTCAAGGACCGGGCCGACGACGAGGGGTATTTGAAGGAGTTGCGCTCGATCTGTGAGGGTGAGGGAGTCCGCAGCCTGCTCATCATGTGTGATGGCGAGGGGAATCTGGGCGACGCGGACGCGCAAAAGCGCGACCAGGCGGTGCGGAATCATCATCGCTGGGCGCGCGCGGCCAAATACCTGGGCTGCCACAGCATTCGCGTGAATGCGGCCACTGGCGGGGTCGGCAGTTTTGTCGAGCAGCAGCAGCGCGCGGCCGAGGGGCTGGCCAAGCTGGGGGAATACTGCGCCACGTTGGGCCTGAATGCCATTGTGGAAAATCACGGCGGCCTGTCTTCCAACGGCAACTGGCTGTCCGGCGTCATGCGCCGGGTCAATCAGTCCAACGTCGGCACGCTGCCGGATTTCGGCAATTTCTGGATTGATCATGCCCGGAACGAGCAATACGACCGTTACCTCGGCGTGGAGCAGCTGATGCCGTTTGCCAAGGGGGTGAGCGCCAAGTCAAATGACTTCGATGCCAACGGCAACGAGACCACCACCGACTACCGGCTCATGTTGAAGATTGTCAAAGATGCGGGCTACCGCGGCTTTATTGGCATCGAATATGAGGGCTCCCGGCTCGGCGAATACGACGGAGTCCGCGCCACCAAGGTCTTGCTGGAAAAAGTGCGGGCAGAACTCGGCTAGGCGGCGGCGGCCCGGCCCGGCTTTTGGAACAGAACAATGCGGTTGGTGTTCGTGCCCTTGCTCATGTTGTTCACGCCCCAGCAGTTCGCCGTCTTGGTGAAGGCTTGATCGTTGATCAGGACGAGCACCGGGTCGAGACCCGCCGCCACCCCGCAGGGCAGCACGGTTTCCTCCAGTCTTGTTTTGCCTCCGTGTACTTCACCCACCTCGCAGGCCAGGAAACCGCCGGGCTGAAGCACGCGATGAAGTTCGCGCAGCACTTCCGTCATCGCCGCCGCCCAATCCGCCAGTTTCCGGGGGGTGGTCAGCTTGATGGAATGGGGGTCAATACCGAGAAACCAGCAGCGCAGCCAGTTGTCCGTCGCATATTGGACCACGTTCAAAAATGGTGGTGAAGTCACAATCAACGCCACGGAAGCATCGGGCAGCGCCGGGGTGGCGGCGGCCGGACCGGTGGTGAAACGGGCTTGCGCGGCCATTGCGCGGAGGGTGGATCGCACCGTCTCCGTTACATCGCCCAACAGCTGACGCGATTTTTTCAGAAGGAGCGGCGCCACCTCCCGGCGCGGAGGTGTTTGCCTTCGCCGGGCGTTGATGCGGCGTTGGGCGGCGACGCTGACGGCCTGGTTCGGCGGCAGCGTGTACACGGAGAAAAATCCGGCCGAGTGCCCGGTGAGCCGGTTCAGCGCCACCAGGCGCAACCAGGCGTCCACCGGATTTTCGAGGTGGGCGACAGGAGTGCTCAGCGTCTGTTGAAAGTGTCGTTTCAAGGCGCTGAGCTCCCGCAGGGTTTCAGGGTGATAAAACACCAGCAGTTCTTCCGGAACGGGAGCGTGCCATCCCCAATCCATCTCGCTCAAGCGCTGTTCAACCTGGTCTTGATGGGGGGGCTGCAACCGGGGTTGCGTGAAGGCAAGGCTCAGTGGATTGAGGTCGTTCCCCCACGGGATGCGACCGAGCAGAGCCGCCTCGATCGGGGTTGTCCCGCGTCCCATAAACGGGTCGTAAACCACGTCGCCCGGGCGGGTCAGGTGTTCGATGAAAAAGCGGGGCAACTGGGGTTTGAAGCAGGCACGGTAGGAAATTTCGTGTAGTGAACTGGCCTGCCGTTGACGGGCCGTCCAAAATTCATTGACAAAAGTGGGGGTCTGCAACACCCCGCCGTTCCACGGGAAGGTCGTGGTGAGGCACTTTGTCGCTTGCCCGAATCCGGTAAAATCGTGCAGCCGCGCGGCGAAATTCCAAACCGTCCGGCGGTTCAAATTGAGGTTGTGCGCGGCGCCCGGCATGAACGCTGCACCAGGCTAGCAGACGGGCAACCGGAGCGGAACAAGATTTGTGCCGCGCGCCACAATTCCTGGTGAAAGCTGAAAAAAATTAGGTTGAAGAAAATAGCTGCTGCAGCATTTTTCAACTCACGGTTTAACACTGGAATCATGAAAATTGCCATTGTGGGTCTGGGTTATGTGGGGTTGCCGCTGTCACTGCAGTTCGCGCGCAACGGCGTGGAAGTCATCGGCTTGGATGTGGATGCCAGAAAAGTCAAATCCATCAACGCCGGACGCAGTTACATCGCGCATATCGAGGCGGCAGGCATCCGGCAAATGGTGCAGTCAGGCCGGCTGATTGCGTCCGCGGATTTTGCCCGGGTGAAGGAGGTTGAGGCGGTGATTATCTGTGTGCCGACGCCGTTGAACAAGAATCGGGAGCCGGATCTTTCGTATATCTTGAACACGGGGCGGAGCATTGCGCCGCACCTGCGGCGTGGGGTGTTGGTGGTGTTGGAATCGACGACGTATCCTGGGACGACGGACACGGAATTGCGGGAGGTGCTGGAGATTGGTTCGGGGCTGGAGGCGGGGAAGGATTTTCATTTGGCGTTTTCGCCGGAGCGGGAGGATCCGAGCAATCCGGCGAGCCGGGTGGCGGAGATTCCGAAGGTGGTTGGGGGTTTGACGTCTGGGTGTCGGGAGCGGGCGGCGGCGTTGTATGGGCGGGCGATTCGGACGCTGGTGCCGGTGTCGTCGTGCCGTGCGGCGGAGGCGACGAAGCTGTTGGAGAACATTTTTCGGAGTGTGAACATCGCGTTGGTGAACGAGTTGAAGGTGGTGTATGGGGTGATGGGGATAGACGTGTGGGAGGTGATTGAGGCGGCGAAGACGAAGCCGTTTGGGTTTATGGCGTTTTATCCTGGGCCGGGGCTTGGGGGGCATTGCATTCCGATTGATCCGTTTTATCTGACGTGGAAGGCGCGGGAGTATGGGCAGGCGACGCGGTTCATCGAACTGGCGGGGGAGGTGAACACGGCGATGCCCGAGCATGTGGTGCACCGGGTGATGGAGGTGTTGAACGAGGCGCGCAAGCCGATGAACGGGAGTCGGGTGCTGGTGTTGGGGCTGGCGTATAAGCCGAACGTGGACGACGACCGGGAGTCGCCCAGCTACCGGCTGCTGGATTTGTTGAAGCGGCGGGGGGCGCATGTGGGGTATTACGATCCGCACGTGCCGGTGATCCGGCCGACGCGGGAGCACGCGCATTGGGCGGGGACGAAGTCGGTGGAGTGGACGCGGGAGACGGTGGCGGGGTTTGATGTGGTGTTGATTGCGACGGCGCACGAGGCGGTGAACTACGCCGAGCTGGGCGAGTGGGCGCAGATGATTGTGGACACCCGCAACGTCATGGCCGGCTACCCCAACGCCAAAGCCAGGCTGCACAAGGCCTGAGCTGGCCGGAATTCCATCACGGGGTCAGGTTCGCCTGACTCCGTTTTTTGTCCCTCCGGCAGGGGGCGCACGCAGGACTGCGGCGGGAAAGGTTTGGGCCAGGGAGCAGGTCAGTGGCATGGCCGGTGGAGTGCTGACATCGACGGAACATGATCCGGCGCAAGGGGGTCGCTTGCCTGCAGGCCAACTGCCTGTTGCAAGTTCGTGAGGCCCAGTTCGTTGACCCGGTCACGCAAGCCGGTGACCAGCGCCTTGATCAGAGCCGGTCCCTCATAAACCAGTCCGGTGTAGATTTGCAGGAGGCTCGCGCCGGCAGTGATTTTCTCCCAGGCGTCGGCAGCCGTGAAAATCCCCCCCACGCCGATGATCGGCAGTTTTCCCCGGGTTTGGCGGTGGATGTGTCGAATGACTTCCGTACTCCGGGTGCGGAGCGGTCTTCCACTGAGTCCGCCGGCCTCGGTGAAAACCCGCCGGCTCACCGGGTCCGCGGTGTCGGGGCGGGCGAGGGTGGTGTTGGTAGCCACGATTCCCGCCGTGCCGCCGGTTTCGGTGAGTTGCAGCAGCTCGTCTATGGCGGCGAAAGACAGGTCCGGCGCGATCTTGATCAAAATGGGCTTCGGGGCGGAGTGGCGCGCCTCTGCGCTTTGCGCCTCGCGCAGGGCCAGTAAAATTTCCTCCAGCGCGGAACGATCCTGCAACTGGCGCAAGTTGGGCGTGTTCGGTGAGCTGACGTTGACGACAAAAAAATCAGCGAGGGCGTGCAACCGGCGGAACGAGCTGGCGTAGTCGGCCGCCGCCTGATCCAAGGGGGTTGTTTTGGACTTGCCCAAATTGATGCCGATGGGGTGTGCCGGCCAGCGGTGTTGCGTGCGCCAATGCGTCAGCACGGAGGCCAGGGCTTCCGCGCCGTGGTTGTTAAAGCCCATGCGGTTGACGATTGCTTGTTCTGCGACGGCCCGAAAAAGTCGCGGCGGCGGATTGCCCGGTTGCGGGTGCCAGGTGACCGCGCCGATTTCAGCAAAGCCGAAGCCCAGAGCCTCCCAGGCGGGCAACGCCACGCCGAGCTTGTCCATGCCGGCGGCCAGCCCGATGGGGTTGGGAAACTGCAGGCCGAACAAGTGTACGGGCAATGGGGCTGGCGCCAGCCAGGCTTCCAGTGCGTCACACATCAGTTGATGGCGGCTGACCCAGCCCAGCGAGCCAAGGGTGAACTCATGCACCTGCTCTGCGTCGTGTTTGAAAAGGTTGGGGCGGATGATGTGCCGATAGCACCAGCTCATAATGAAATAGTCATGAGTTTGGCCGGTGCTGTCGAGGCATCAATCAGGGGGAGGCGGTCTGGTTGGTGAGGGCCAGCCGATTGAAGAAGAACCGCACCAATTCCCGTAATTGGGGGTCTTCCTCTGCCAGCCCGGCTTCCCATAATTGCAGCGCCGGAGCGTTTGTCTGCCGTGCCAGCCAGAGTGAAGTGTAGGCCATGCGGCGAATGGCTGCCGCATTGGTGGGATTTAGCAGGATGACGGAAGTGCCGAGATTTGGTCCGGGACGCATTGCCGCCAGCGCCCGGAACGCGGCAGCCCGCAGTTGGGGATCGGCGTGCGTGACGGCCAGGTCCACCGTCGGGGCCACGGCCCCGGCGCCGAGCCGGCTCAAGGCGTGCCATGCCGCGGAGCGCACCGTGGTATCGCTGTCCAGGGTGCCACGAATGAGCGGGAGCAGCGCGGGCAGGGCATTCGAATTCGCCTGGCCCAGCGCGTAAACCGCCGCGTGACGCATGGCGGGGTCGGCATTGGTGGTGAGCGGGATGAGGCGGGTGATGGCGACCTCCCCAAGTTGGGCCATCACCTGAACCACCGGCCACCGCAGGGGCGAATTGGTTTGGGGTAACAGATGCAGAAAATCCGGCAGCGCCTCCGCCGCGTTGGTGCCCAATATGCCCAGCGCGCGCACCGCGCCCATGCGATATTCCAGCGCATCCAGCCGGATCTGGGAATGGGGGAGGGTGCGCAGTTGGCGGGGTAAATGAGGAGCCAGCTTCTGCCAGAATTTCTTGTAGGCCGGATCTTCACGGTACAGCAGCAAACGCAGTTCAGGTACTGCTCGAACGCCCAGCGTTTGGAACGCGAGCGTGGCGCGATTGGTTGGTCCGGCCTGCGGGTGGCGGTAAAGTTCGTGGGCCCAGTACGCTACCGTTTGGCCTTCAAACCGGGGAGCGGGCGACAGCAATGTTCTGCCCAGGCTGAGAATGAACAGGGCCGCCGCGGCCGTCCCCATGGCCACCATGAACCAGTTCCATTTCAAAGCTCGGTGGGAGAGCAAGGATCAATGCGGCAAATGTCCGTTCAGTTTGATGAGGTTGGGGTGGGACGGTGGGGTCAACAGTTGTTGATAGGTGGCCAGCGCCAGCAAGGGCCAGGCGTTGCGGTACATGTCGTACTTGAGATAGAACACCTTGGGGAATCCGGTGCCGGTGACTTCGTCCTCGGTCCAGGAGCCGTCGGCATTTTGCGTGCGGATCAAATATTCGATGCCACAGCGGAGGCTCGGCAATTCAGGGTCTCCGAAGGCGCACAAGCCCATGACCGCCCAGGCGGTTTGTGAGGCGGTGCTGGGGCCTTGGCCTTTGAACACCGGATCGTCGTACGTATTGCAACGCTCCCCCCAGCCGCCGTCCGGACGCTGGACGCTTTCCAGCCACTGCCGGGCCTTCTGCAACCAGGGTTCGTTCATATCCAGTTTCAAGGCGCGCATGCCCCGCAACACCTGCCAGGTGCCGTAAATGTAATTCACCCCCCAGCGTCCGTACCAGGAGCCGTCCGGTTCCTGCTGTGCGCGCACGTAGTCCAGCGCCGCCGCGACTTGCGGGTGATCGATGCTCCAGCCTTCGTATCCCAGCAGCTCCAGAATCCGCGCCGTAATGTCGGCACACTCGGGATCCAGCATGGCGTTGTGATCGGCGAACGGCACCTTCTCCAGAATGTTTTTGGTGCAATCCTTGTCAAACGCCGCCCAGCCGCCATCCTTGCATTGGAAGGTCATCATCCATTTCAGCCCGCGCGCGAAACAGGCATCGCGCCGCGCGGGGTTGTCCGTGGCAATTTGGCGCAGTGCCAGCAGGACCATCGCCGTGTCATCAACATCCGGATTCCATTCATTGTTGTACTCGAAAACCCAGCCGCTCGGCTCCACGTTTACGGGGTTCTTGTGAATCCAGTCCCCGCGCCGGCGGATCTCCTTGCTCATGAGCCATTCGGCCGCGGTTTTGAGCCGGGGATCGTCCGCCGGCAAACCGGATTGTCGCAGGCAAACCGTCACGATCGCCGTATCCCATACGGGCGAAAAACACGGTTCGATGCGGATGTCGTCCTCGGTTTCGTGTTCCAGCCGTTTGAGCTCCTTTTCGGCCCGGAGCACCTGGGGATGATCGTCGGGATAGCCCAGCGCCTTGAGCGCAATGAGGGAGTTGAGCATGGCCGGAAAAATCGCCGCCAGTCCGTCACTGCCCTCGAAGCGCTCCAGCATCCAGTTCTCACATTTCTTCAAGGCTTGCCGGCGGAACGGATGGATACCGCGCTCGGCGAATTTTTCGGCGAACTTGTGCAGGCGATCCAGCCAGAGGAAAAAGTTGCGCCAGGAAATGCGGTCCGGATCCGGCGGCAGGGCGAGATCGCGTTCGTGGAAACCCTGCGGGTACAGCTCATCGAGATTGACGTTGTTTTTGGGGATGCGGGTGGGTTTGAAATGGTTGATCACGGCCAGGGGGACGAGCATCGCCCGCGACCAGTTGCTCATCTCCCAGAAATTGACGTGAAACCATTTTCCGATCAGCAGCACCTCGCACGGAATCGTGGGGACGTATTTCCAGGGGTACAGGCCCAGGAGCGCGAGGTACAGCTTTGAGAAGGTGTTCATGCGCGGCACCCCGCCAAGGTTCTTGGCGATTTCCCGCGCCTTGAGCATGCGGGGATCGGTCACGGGCACGCCGGCGAGTTTCAACGCGAGATAAGCCTTGATGGTGGCGTTCACTTCGGCCGGGCCGCCGTAATAAATGTTCCAGCCGCCATCGGGCAGCTGCCGGCTCAGGAGATGGTTCACCGCCTTGCGCTGCCATTCAGCATCCACTTTGCCGTTCCAATAGTGGTAGGCCAGGGTGTCGGAAACCAGCGTGGTGTCCACAATCAATTCCCCCACCCAGTACCCCTCCGGTTTTTGGAGGTGGAGCAGGTATTGTTGCGAACGTTGGAGCGCAACTTCCAGCTCAGGCCAATCCGGGGTTTCGAGGCTGTGGACCGCTGCTGCGTGTTGCGGTCTCAGAGTATGCTGTGAAGCTAACACCTGCTCACTTTCGGCATTAGCCGGATGGAAGTAAAGATGATAATCGCCCGGCTTTCAGGGTTGAATTCTGGGCCGCGCTTTTCCAACGTGACCTCATGCAATCACACGAGCTTTTGCGCGAGGTCATCCAGCAGACCGGGGCCAAACAGGTCGCGGCGGATCTGAACCTGTCGCTTTCCATGATCTACAAGTGGGCCGAACCGAACGCGGGTGAGGGCAGCGGCGCCGTCAACCCCCTGGATCGGCTCGAACAGTTGCAACGCAGCACCCGGGACATTCGTCTGGTCCAGTGGGTTTGTGAGCGGGCGGGCGGTTTCTTCATTCACAACCCCAAACTGAACGCGCCGCATCCGGATTATTTGATCCCTGCGACCAACCAAATCGTGCAGGAATTTGCCGACCTGCTGGCGGTGATCGCCGTGGCCGCCGCTGACAATCGCATCACGCCGAACGAGGCCAAGGCCATCCGGTCGCGCTGGGAGAAGTTAAAAACGGTGACCGAGGGGTTTGTGGCATGCTGTGAAGAGGGCAATTTTTCCAGCCTGAAAACACCCGCCGCGTCCAACCCCGCTGCGGCTTAGCCGGGCGCGTCCGATTTCGTTTGGCGGTAGGTCGCCTTCAGCCGCGCCTCCTCGCCGACGGCCAGTTGGATCCCATTTTCCGCCACGTTTCCGGATTCCACACAGACCATGCGCCGGTATTCCTCATCGCCAAAATCCACCATGTCCCGCGCTTTGGTCATCCAGGGATTCCAAATGACCGTGGTCGCGGAGTTTTCCGTTGTCACCTGCACCGTCCGCTGCAGGACCGGATCATGCACTTCCACCGCGTTCCGGGAATTCAAATAAATCCGGTCCACTTCCCGGTCGAAACGGATGGATTCTGCCGCTTCCTGTTTGCGCAGAAATTTTGCCGTGGCGTCCAGATATTCCGTCCCCTGCAACCCCGTCACGCGGATCCGCTCAATGTCACCCACGGCCAGGTAAGTATGCAGGCAGTTCTCGAACGCGAAAGGAGCGCTGGAATAATTCCGCACCACCAGTTCCACCGTCAGCGTTTTGCCAATGGTCACGTAGTAGTCCAGCGGAATGGACAGGAGTTCCGCCGTCGTCGGGAGGCTCAAATGGGCCGTGGCGCTGCCGTCGCCCGTACGGTGCAGTCCAACCAGTTCCCAGGCGCGCAGGCGGGCAAAGCCGTGCTGTGTGGCGCGTCCGGGCGGCCTGCCGAACCAGGGGAAGATGATGGGAATGCCGCCGCGGATCGCCGCGCCTGGCTCGAAACGGCTGTGTTCGCTGAGGAACAGCAGGGGCGCTTCGCCATGCACCTGAAAATGGGTGACACAGGCGCCTTGCAGATAAATCTCCGCGGTGCTCCACGACGTCTGGATTTGCACCATCGGCAGACCCCCGCGTCCGTTGATCGTGGTCATGCTCATCCTCGGGGTTGCGACGTTGATGCCGCTTGCGGGCCAAGATAATTCGTGATCGGCTCGGCGCCCAGGGTGCCGGTTAGTTTTTGCCAATAGTCCGGAGCTTCGACAGCGAGCAACTGCGCCTGCACCTGGGCGAGCCGGTCCCGGAGGCCCAGACGCTGCGCCTCGTCGGCGTAGCCCGGACGCTGCAGAAACTGGCTCAGATAGCCCTGATGGCGGCGCAGCAATTGCCGGTCGACATGCTGCTTGGCCTGCAGGCGCGCGGCGTACCAATCACTGGAGAGCAGCTGCTCCCGGGTGAACAGCTGGCGCACTTGCGGATGGTGAAGTTCCAGACCCTCCCATTGCCCGTCCCGCATGAGGTGGAGCAGGGCCCGCAACGGCGGACAGGCCTGGGCAATGGTGCCGTCGTCAAAATACATTTGTGCGACCCGTTGGTGGGTCGCAACGATGTTGTCCATCGCGTCCACAAACACGTCCATGTCCTGCAGCTCGGGTTTCAGCATGGCTTCCGTGAAAATGGTGTGCGGGTGGTTAAACACGCGGGCGAAGAAGTAGTGGACGAACCGGATGTTGATGCGGTACCCGAGCCGGCTGGCGAGCACCGGCCGGCCCTGGTACTCGAAGTCCACGCAGGGGTCAAGGTAGCCGTTGGCGATGAGAAACTGCGGGCTGCGCTCCTCCGGGGAGAGGTGACACCACACTTCCGGCACGATCAGGCTGATGTCGTGGTCCACGCGGAATTTGGGGCCCACGTAACCGGCGGCGGTGACGAATCCCTGGCTGCCGGTCAACAGGAAGGATACCAGCGCATTGTTCAGATCCATGATGGAGGGCAGGGCGTTGAACGGCCCTTTGGTCAGGGCGCCTTCCGACCCCGCGCCCGTGGTGGACGGGGATTTGCCGGTGATGCTGCAAATAAACTCCATGAACAACTCCGGCAATTCGAGGTAGTGGATGGGATTGTAAACCGTCAGCGGCCGAATCCTCCCGTCCGGTGGATTGTTGCGCCGTCCCGGCAGTACGGCCTCAACCGGTTTGTAAACGGGCTGCGACAGTGGCAGGCGCCGGCGCAGGCGCATGCCCACCTCCGCCAGATAGACTTCCTGTGGCGATTGCCAGTCCGGCCGCACCTGCAAATATCGGGGGTTCCTGCTCGGCACCCCGTTCACCAGCCGCGGGTGCGCCGTGGAAACGAAGTAACCGGACCGCTCGGTGGCCATGGTTCGGATGACGCCCTGCATGGGTTCGGTGTATTCCGAAAAGCCGATGCTGTCCTCCATCAGTTCGGACGCCCGCGCGGCCGGCAACGGCTCGTAGTTTGAGAAAAAATTGTCCGGCTGGGCAAAATCCCGTTCTGCCTGTTGATCGTAGCCGCGGCGGATGGCGTCGTCCGGGCGCTGGAAAAGCCGGCGTTCACAATTCCCGACAAATTTCACGGAGGGGGCTTCGGCGGGTTCGGGCAGGGGCGTCAGGTGCGTGCGCGGGACCACCACCGAGGCGGTGATGTCATCCTCGACCTGGATCTTGACGGCGGGATAGTAGTCCTTGCGCAGGCCGAAGGTGCGCCAGGCCCCGTCGTCATCAAACCCCACGCGCAAATGGATGGTGACGAGTTGATGGTTGTCGCACTTCAATTCGTTGCCGGGCGTGCCGTTGATGATGTCCACACTGAAGTGGTCCCGCCAGTCCGCACCCCAGGCCGGTTGATAATATCGTTTGATCACGAACACCAGTTCCTTGAGGTAACGCGGGATGCGCTCGAGCCAGGCGTTGTATTCCGGAGTGAAATCGCGTTGATCCTGCGTCAGCAGCTTGATCACCGATCCCAGTGAGCGTTCGGCGGAAAGGATTTTGCGCCGGTCCTTGCGGCTCTTGTCCTTGAACCGGTCCGAGTAGTCCCGCTCAATGAGTTCCGCCACCTGGTCCAGATCCTTCTTCCAATCCGCCACAAAGACGGGGCCGGTCAGGACGGCGTCGGTGATCGGCTTGGAGATTTCGGATTTGCCGCCCCCCGACACCGTGCAAGGCTTGTGGCAAAACACGCCTTCGGCGGTGATGCCCACCAGGCGCCAGGGCCGGCCGGGGCCGGCCGGTTTTTCCATGCGCACTTTGTAACCGGACGGACGCACATAGGTTTGCCGCGCGAGCAGTTTGATCGCGTGCGTTCCGGTTTGATTCTTCCAGGTGATCCGCTGCGCCAGGAGATCGAACTCGGCATTCTGCGGCACGTAAACAATGTTGGGGAACCGCTTGTCAATGCCGTACCCCCCGGGTTGAATCTCCATGAGGTCGGCGTAGAGCCGGAACACTTCCTCCATGTTGTGGCCCAGCGGACGGACATGGAGGTCGCCGCTGAATTTTTCCCCGAGATTATAGGCGGCAAACGTGAGCGCGCCGCCCGCGTGTTCCTCCTCGCAACCGCCAAACAGATTCGCCGCGTAGCTGATCTGCGTTTTGATTTCCTTTTTACAATAGCCGAAGTAATTGTCGGCAATGATGGTGACGATGACGCCCTGCTCGTCGCGGCAGGTCAGTTTGAAGGCCTCACCCTCGTTGTAGCGTTCCGTTTCCCGGCGCCAGCACATGCCATCGTGTCGTTGGCGCTCGGTCGCGTGATCCCAGTGAGGCAGCCCCGCCGCCTGTTTGGTCAGCTGCGTCAGGTGCGGCGCCAGAATCACGCAGCCGGTGTGGCCGGTCCAATGTTCGCTGTCCAGACCGGCGTCGTTCTCCGGCAGCAACGGGTCCCCGGCATTGCCAAAAATGCTCTCGACGAAATCCAGGTTGCTGACCAGGCCGCCGGGCGCAAAGAAACGCACTTCCATGGTTTTTTCCGTGGTGACCCGGGGCACTGCGGGACAAACCAAGGGGCGCAACAACAAGGATACGAAGCATTCCGCCGGCTGCCGTTGCGTGGCGGTGAACGGCAGCCGCAACAGCGCCTTGGGCGGCTGCCACGCCAGCTCCAGCATTTTGGCGAACACGGCTTTGGGGACGCGCCGCTTGTCATCCGGAATCGGCAGCCCTCCCTCGGCCACGTGGAAAACGCCTGCCGTCGTGCGGCGATCGTGTTTGGGATTATGCAACACGCCCTGTTTCACCCGGTAGGAAGTGACCAGTTCCGAAGTGAATTCATCGCGGTCCACCGGTAAGGACAGGATCCGCGCCAGACCGGGACGATCCAGCGTGAGGGTGCGAATCGGCAGTCGGGGCGCCGGCAGACCGCTCAGGTAGCCATCCAGAAAAGTCTGAATGCGTTGGTCCGCTGGACAAAGATACTGTCCCAACAACCGTTCCTTCTCCTGGTATTGAGCTGCAAATGACGACACAATATCGGTATGATCAACCAGTTCGGGGGTTTGGATGGGGGCACAACCCAGCAGCACCAGTTTGACGTTAATAAACGAAACCAGATGCCTTTGTTCTGCCGAATTAAGAATCGAGTTCATGAATACACGCACCGCCCGGAAAGGATAGGACAATCCGGATTTGGTTCACAAGATTGGTTCGTGATCCGGGATAACGGGAAGCGGGGCCGGGCCACGCGGGTGCGTCGGGACAGGCCGGGCTTCTGCAGCCATAAGTGAACCGTACGCGACCAGCCAGGGCAACCGGCATGACAGGAAGCGAAGCGTCGGGAGGGGCATCCCGGCGGCGCAGCGGGGCAGGGGAACGTTCATCAGCCACGCCGGTCGCTTCGACCGCCCATTCCCGCGGCGGGGGCTGTGGGCTGGAACGGTTCCGCGGGCCGTTTGAATGAATTGAGCGGGTTTTCTCCGTTTGGGTGCCTCTGGATCGGCCCCCGCGTTTCCGATCTTGATGATTCGCAGAGTTACAATCGCCAGGCCTGGGGTTTTGCCACCCATGGCAAAACGTCAATTCAACCGGTCTCGTGGATTGTTCGGCGCGGGTTTGCGCGTTGAGCTGGCGACGGGGAGGTCAATATGCCAACGCAGGCGACTCCGACGCAGCCCGCATCGTGTCCGGCTGCGTCGCGTCGTCTGACACATCCGACCGGACTTGGTGGGGCGACCGCGGACTGCCCCTTGAGGCGCGCCTTAATAAGCGTGCTGAAGAGGAGCGGTTGCGCTAAGGTGGCATGTGGCTATGGCTATTGCTGATATTCGTCGTGAGTACAAGGTGTTGACCCTGGATGAGACGCAATTGGATCCCGACCCGCTGCGGCAGTTTTCCTTCTGGCTGGAGGATGCGATTGGGACACAGGGCCGATCGCGCTGGCGGCGGATTGGAATTGCGCTGTATAAACTGGGGCAGGCCCTTCTGGGCCGCTCCGGCGCGGATGTGAATGCGATGACGTTGGCGACCGTGGGGGCGGATGGCCATCCGTCCAGCCGCACCGTGCTGCTCAAAGGAATCGACGAGCGCGGATTCATTTTTTTTACGAATTATACGAGTCGCAAAGGCACCGAACTGGAATCCAATCCTCATGCGGCCTTGACCTTTTACTGGCCGGAGTTTGAACGCCAGGTGTGTGTGGCGGGAAAGGTCAGCAAGGTGTCGCGTGAGGAGTCGGAGGCCTATTTCAAAAGCCGGCCGCGTGACAGCCAGCTTGGGGCGTGGGCTTCAGCGCAAAGTCACGAAGTCGCTTCCCGGGCGGAGCTTGAAGCGCGGTGGGAGGCGGTGGCCCGGCAGTATCCGGGGGAGGTGCCGCTGCCGCCGTTTTGGGGCGGGTTTGCGCTGCGCGTCGAGCGGATTGAATTTTGGCAGGGGCGTCCAGGGCGCTTGCATGACCGGCTGTGCTATTGGCGGTTGCCCGCGGGTGGCTGGCGGGTTGGACGATTATCTCCGTGATCGCAGCGAACCGGCGTGGTAAAAGTTGCAAAATTCACTTGCGCAAAATCCGATTGGGTTAACGTTGGGTTGACAATCTGCGGAACTGACATCCATCAAAGGTTGTTTGTCTTCGCACATGAGTGAAGCCATGAAAATGACGGGAAAACTTCCAGTAATTCGCGAAGAATCCAGCGGAAACGAGTCTGGGCATGTTGTCGTGGTTTATGACGACCGCGTCGCCCGGACGCAAGCGTTGGCGGTGTGCGACGTGCTCGTGCGACAGGTCTGGGGCGCAGTGAATCTTGAGTTTCACTGGTGGCGCACGGATTTTTTAACGGACGCAATCATGAGCGAGCAGGCGGCGGAAGACGGGGTGAAAGCCGATTTTCTGGTGCTATGCGCCGGCTCCGAGCATCAGCTTTCCACAGCGCTGCAGGATTGGTTTGAGCGCTGGCTGGGGCGGCGGCAGGAACGCGAGGGCATCCTGGTGGATGTGGGCGCGATTACGGCGGAGCGAATCGCGCCGAGTTCCGCCCGCCGGCGCGAGTTGTTGCGGCGACTGTGCCGACGGGGGCATTTTGATTATCTGGCGGCGTATGAATCTGTATCCAGTCCGATTCCGGGCGCGGACGGGGAGGCGGCCTCACTGGGGCCAACGATTGAAAGGGTGCTGGGCGGGATTCGTCCGCCGTCGCATTTCGGGCTGAACGAGTAGCTCAAATCTTCTTCTTTTTGGCTTCCACGGGATGCCATTTGCCGTCGTGTGCTGCGGCCATGATTTGTTCGGCCGCGGATTTTTCGACAGCCGTTTTCGGCGGGTTGTCGGGCGCCTGGGAGGGAGCGGAACTGCCGGCGGATTTGCCGGCTTCGGCCTTGGTCAGGCGCACGGTGTTGCCCTGATCATTTTCAAAGGAGGCGGTTTCGTCGCGCAGGCGGGCGGCTTCCATCAGCAGATATTCCCAAGAACCCTTGATGGTGCGTTCCGGGGGCTGATGAAAAGGTTGGACGCGGAACTGGCCGTTGCTGATGGCCAGTAATCGGAAGAGCGCCTTTTCGCCGGATAAAGCGCCCGCCGCCGCATGGACGATGGCGCCTGCTTCGATGTAAATTTCACCGCGGATGCCCGGGCTGAGAATTTCCAAAATCGTTGAGTTGCGGCGCAGGCATTCGATCTGGATGACGTCGGTCAGGCCGACCTGCCGCAAGGTGCCGGTGAATCCTTCCCGCTGGCTCCATACGAACAAGTCATTGAGCAGATTGAAGACGGAAACAAAGCCGTCCGGGGTGATGGGTTTTTCCAGGAACAACTCCGCCCCGTTGGCCAGACAAGCGCTGCGATGGCTGTCATTGGCATGTCCGGTCAAGATCACTTTCTTGACGTCTGGATGCCGGCGGTGAATGACGGCCAGCAGCTGGGCCCCGTCGAGCATGGGCATGTTGATGTCGAGGACGACGAGGTCAATCGAATGCTGCTGCAGCAGGGCGAGCGCCTGATCGGCCGCGCAGGCCCGGTAAATTTGCCAGGATTTATCGCTCAACACCTCAAACATTTCCCCCAGGGTCTCCAGGAACGCCATGCTGTCGTCCACGAGGAGGACCTGACGCGGTTTGGCGGATCGGTCTTCGGAGCGGGTGAAGGGGTCGCCGGACTTGGGCAGCTTGAGCAATTCGGTTTTGCTGGCGATCACGGGTGCGCCGGGAGCGCCGGGAGATTTTTCGAGCTGCAATTCGATGTCGCCCAACCGCAGGGTTTCGCCGGATTTCAAGATGCCTTCGGTGACCAGCTTGTTGTTGATGAACGTGCCGTTGGTCGAACGCATGTCGCGCACCACCAGTTCTTCGCCGCGCAACAGCACTTCACAGTGCTCGCCGGAAATGGAGACCTCGGGGATTTGAAAGGAGTTCGTCTCGGCGCGACCGATCGTGACCCAGTGCGGGCCCAGTTCGCACGCCAGTCCCTCCTGTGCCTTGGAAATTACGGTCAATCTCGCCATAAGCCTTATTTTCCAGCAACTTCGTTGCCGTTTTCGGAGTCTTCCGCCTGTTCGCTGATGACCCGGGCGACGGCTTGCAACTGGTCGTCGGGGTCCAGGTTCACCAGCTTGACGCCCATGGTGTTGCGGCCCGCCTCGCGGATGTCTTTTACGAAGGTCCGCACCATTTGTCCACCGACGGTAATCAGCATGATTTCATCGGCATCCTGGACGGTCAACGCGCCCACCACGTTGCCGGTCTTGTCGCCGGTTTTCATGGTGATGATGCCTTTGCCGCCGCGTGACTGGGTGCGATATTCGTCAAAGGCCGTTCGTTTGCCAATCCCGTTTTCCCCGGCCACCAGCAATGTGGCATCGGGAATGACCACGGCTGCGGCCACCAGCGCGTCACCTGGCTCCAGGTTGATGCCCCGCACGCCGGCCGCGGTTCGACCCATTGAGCGGACGTCGGCTTCATGAAACCGGATGCTCATGCCATTCCTGGTGATCAGGATCACGTCGTCGCCCGGATCATTTTCATCAACGCAGCCCCGCGTCAGCTTGACGGTCATCAACGCATCGCCGGGTTCGATGGTGATCGCGTTGATGCCGCCCTTGCGCACGTTGGCGAAATTGTGCAAGGCGGTTTTTTTCACCGTGCCCTGTTGCGTGGCGAAGAAAATCTCCCCCGGCTGCTGCCAGGTCACATCCTCCCGGTCTTCCGCCGTTCTGGCAATCACCCGGATCATCGCGGCGACGGACTCGCCTTCCTTGAGTTCCAGCAGGTTGGCGATGCTGCGTCCCTTGGCGGCGCGGCCCATGTCGGGAATCTCATGCACGCGCTCCACGTACACGCGTCCGGTGTTGGTGAAAAACATCAGGTAGTCGTGCGTGCTGGCAGTGAACAGGTGTTCGACGAAATCGCGATCTTCCGCCGTTTCGCCCTCGCGGGTGGTCATGCCAATGACGCCCTTGCCGCCGCGCCGCTGCGCCCGATAGGCGCTGACCGCAGTGCGTTTGATCAGGCCGCCATGCGTCAGCGTAATGATCACGCCTTCGTTGGCGATGAGATCTTCAATGGCAATTTCACCTTCGTCAGGCACAATTTCCGTTTTTCGGGGGGTGCCGTATTTGGTCTTGATCTCCTGCAGTTCCTGTTTGATGATCGCCATGACCCGCGCTTCCTTGGCGAGGATGTCCAGCAAGTCCTTGATGACTTCGAGCAGCGCCTGGTACTCCTTGTCCACCTTGTCAATTTCCAGTCCCGTCAACTGGTACAGGCGCAGATCCAGGATCGCATCCACCTGGCGTTCCGTCAGCGCGTAGCGCCCGGCCTGCAACCGGCTCTCCACCCGGATCAACACTCCCCAGGCTTCCACCTGCGTGCGGGTCCATTCAAACGCGAGCAGTTTCACCCGGGCCTCATCACGCGTCTTTGAGCCGCGAATGATGGCGATGAACTCGTCCAGGTTGGACAGCGCGATGATGTAGCCCTCAAGCAATTCAGCGCGTTCCTCCGCCTTCCGCAATTCAAACCGCGTCCGGCGCAGCACCACCTCGCGGCGGTGCTCGATGTAACACTGGATCAGTTCCTTCAAGTTCAGGGTCTTGGGGCGGCCGTGGTCAATCGCCAGGGCGTTGACGCTGAAGGTGGTTTCCAGTTGGGTGTGCTTGAACAGATTGGCAATGACCACCTTCGGCACCGCCTCCCGCTTCAATTCGATGACCAGCCGGCAATGCTCGTCGGATTCGTTTCGCATCGCCGAGATTTCGGTGATCACCTTCTCATTGACGAGGTTGGCAATTTGCTGTTCCAGATTGGCCCGATTGACATTGTACGGGATTTCGGTGATGACCAGTTGTTCGCGATTGCCCTTCAGCTCCTCGGCGCCCACGCGACCGCGCAGTTTGACGCTGCCCTTGCCGGTCGTGAAATAGTTCCGGATGCCTTCCAGGCCGCAGATGAAGCCGCCGGTCGGAAAATCCGGTCCTTTGATGAACTTCATCAATTCCGGAATCGTGATTTCGGGCCTGTCAATCTGCGCACAGATGCCGTCGATCACCTCGCCCAGATTATGCGGGGGCATGTTGGTGGCCATGCCCACGGCAATGCCCGTGCCGCCATTGACCAGCAGGTTGGGGAAGGCCGCAGGGAAGACGGTCGGTTCGGTGAGCCGTTCGTCGTAATTGGGGGCGAAATCCACCGTGTCCTTGTCCATGTCGGCCATCAGCACCGCGCCCAAATGGGTCAACCGGGCTTCGGTGTAACGCATCGCCGCCGGGGGATCATTTTCCACCGACCCGAAGTTGCCCTTGCCGTCCACCAGCTTCTCCCGCATCGCCCACGGTTGCGCCATGTGGACCAGGGTCGGATAAATCACCGCTTCGCCGTGCGGGTGGTAGTTGCCCGAGGTGTCCCCGCAGATTTTCGCGCACTTGATGTGTTTGCGTCCGGGGAACAGCGACAGATTTTCCATCGCATAAAGGATGCGCCGTTGGGAGGGCTTCAAGCCGTCGCGCACGTCCGGCAGCGCGCGCGAGATGATCACCGACATCGAGTAATCGAGGAACGAGTTTTTGATCTCATCGGCGACGTTGATCTTCTGGATTTTCTCGCCCTGCGAGTAGAGCCCGCCCGGCGGTGCGGACGGCTGTTCCTGCGGTGGTTGATTGGATTCGGTTTCGTCTGGCATGATGATTCAATAAATTATTCGGCCGGCTCGTTTTCCACCGATGGAAAAACGGCAATTCCCGCCACCTGTGCAGCTTTGTGCAACCGCCCGTCCGTCGTGACGGGCGGTTTCCCCTCCTGCGCGCGCGCAAAAAAAACGCAGTCAGGCTCCGCCATCAGCAACTTGATGCTGACGCAGGAATCCGGATTCACGATCTCCGGCCCCGCTCGTCGCGGTCTGCGCGGAGGATTTCCTCTGCCGTCGGCCCCCCCTGCCATGGAGGCATCTCCTGCAGGTGTTCCCATCGGCCGGTGCGCACCTGGCACCGCCCGCGTTCGGTCACGGACGATCACCCGGCTTTGGGTGCGCCAGCCGACGTGATCGCGCCCTTCTGCCCGCCGGCGACCATTTGCAGCAACGTTGGAAATCTGGCTTTGGCCGTACGCACGGGGAAGGGCAACTCCACTCCCGGCAGCGTCACCGCCTCGCGCAAACCCGTGGTTGCGGCCGGCGGTGGCGGTTCGAAGTCCGACGACGTTGACTTCGGCTTGCAGAGCGGCATTGGTGATTGGGTTTTCACGCTCCCAACGTGATTTCGTGTGACTTGCAGGCGTCAAGGTGTTTTGCGTTATACGTCCAGGTTTCTAACGTTCAGCGCGTTGTCTTCGATGAACTGCCGACGCGGCTCGACCTCGTCGCCCATCAGCTTCACGAACATTTCCTCGGCTTCGACGGCATTGGTCAGATCAATTCGCAACAATTTCCGTTTGGCGGGGTTCATGGTCGTTTCAAAAAGCTCTTTGGCGTCCATTTCGCCCAGGCCTTTGAAGCGGTACATCTGGATGCCTTTCTTCCCGACAGCTTTTACGCCGGCGAGAATTTCGGGAATGGAAAACAGGGGAGTGACCGTGCTGCGTTCGCCTTCACCCTCAACCAACTCGAACAACGGCCGGTCCTGGGCGGCGTAATGATCCACCGCCAAACCCTTGCGGTTCAATTTTCCGAGCAGCTCGGCAATCGCCTTGCTTTCCAGGCGGAGATCGGAAATTTTGGCGCGGCGCGTGGGCGCGTCTTTTTTGCGTTCGCTTTCCGTGTCGCCGCCAAACAGGTCGTTATTCGCCGCCTTGAAGGCCTCCACCTCGGCCGGATTCCGAAAATAATGCACCGTCTCATCGTTGCCCTCACGGACTTTGACCATGGTTTGGGGCAGCGCGCCGTCCGGACCGCGCCGTTCCACGTAATCGGCAAAATCACCGCCCAGCCGTTTGATGTGGGTGACGTGTTTGTCCAACGATTCGAGCAGGCCCAAAATCTCCTCCAGCTGGGCCGGCGTGAATTCATGCCCGTCCGCCAGGTTCTTCAGCCGCACTTCCTCAATGCCGTTTTGCAGGAGGATGCGGTTCAGCTGCGCTTCGTCGGCGATGTAATCGGTTTTTTTCTTGCGGGTGATCGAGTAGAGCGGGGGTTGGGCAATGTACACGAAGCCCTGTTTCACAAGTTGCGGCATCTGACGGTAGAAAAACGTCAGCAACAGGGTGCGGATGTGCGAACCGTCCACGTCCGCGTCGGTCATGATGATGATTTTGTGATAGCGCAGCTTGCTGAGGTCAAATTTGCCCTCCTCCTTTTCCTCCTCTTCACCAGTCCCGATGCCGGTGCCGATGGCGGTGATCATCGTCCGGATTTCGTTGTTGTGCAGAACCTTGTCGAGGCGCGCCTTTTCGACATTGATCAACTTGCCGCGGATGGGCAGGATCGCCTGGAATTTGCGGTCGCGCCCCTGTTTGGCGGAGCCGCCGGCGGAATCCCCCTCGACGATGTAAAGTTCGGTGTTTTCCGGGTCGCGGTCGGAGCAATCGGCCAGCTTGCCGGGCAGGCCGCCGCCGGTGAGCGCGGATTTACGCACGGCCTCCCGCGCTTTGCGCGCCGCTTCGCGCGCCCGCGCGGCGTTGAGACCTTTTTCAAAGATACGCTTCGCGATCGGCGGATTGGCGTCAAAATAGGTCATCAATCCTTCGTACGTGACCGAGCCGACGATGCGTTCGACTTCCGGGGAGAGTAATTTCACCTTGGTCTGCGACTCAAATTTGGGGTCGCTGTGCTTGACGGAGATGACCGCCGTCAAACCCTCGCGCACATCGTCCCCGGTGATTTGCGGGTCCTTGTCCTTCAGCAGCTCGTTGCTCCTGGCGTATTGATTGATGGCGCGGGTCAACGCACTGCGGAAGCCGGACAGATGCGCGCCCCCGTCGGGATTGTAGATGGTGTTCGTGTAGCACAGCACCTGGTCGTTGTAGCTGTCGTTGTATTGCATCACGACCTCGACCTGGACTTCGATTTCCTTGTTGTCTAGGGTTTCCTTGGTTTCTTTCTGAAACGCGATGGGCTTGGGATGCAACACCTCCCGGTTTTTGTTCAATTGCTTGACGAACTCCTCCACGCCGTTCTTGTAGTAAAAACGTTCCGGCTCCGCGTTCGTCTGGCGTTCGTCGGTGAAAATGATTTCCAAACCGGAATTCAGAAACGCCAGTTCGCGCAGCCGCTGGGCGATGATGTTGGCCTTGAATTCCGTGGTCTCATGAAAAATTTCCGGGTCGGGCATGAATTTGATCAGGGTGCCCGTGCCTTTTGCCTTCCCAATGACCTCCAGCTTCTTGATTGTCTTGCCCCGCTCGAATTCCATGTGATGGATCTGGCCGTCGCGCGAGACTTCCACCTCGAACCATTCCGAAACGGCGTTGACGCATTTGGCGCCCACGCCGTGCGTGCCGCCGGAGAACTTGTACCCTCCCTGGCCGTATTTCCCGCCCGAGTGGAGCGTCGTCAGCACCAGTTCCACCCCGGGCAGCCCGGATTCCTTGTTGAGGTCCACCGGAATGCCGCGGCCATTGTCCTGGATGGAAATGGAGCCGTCCACGTGAATGGTAACTTCAATGCGCGAACAGTAACCGGCCAGATGTTCATCCACGGAGTTGTCCAGCACCTCGCTGACACAATGGTGCAGGGCGCGCTCATCGGTGCCGCCAATGTACATTCCCGGCTTTTTGCGGACGGCTTCCAGCCCCTTCAATTGCGACAGCTTGGAGGCATCATAATCGGTGGTGACGACGGGACCGGTAGTGGTTGAATTTTCAGTAAGTAATTCGCTTTCGTTCGCCATAAAAACTGTGAAGTCGGTCAGAAACTCCAACTCCTGAAAGCCGACTGGGGAGGTTACAAATTGGGGCGGGTCCGCACAATCATATTTTCGGGTTTTTACGGAGAAAAACACCATTACTTGGGGCGCGGCCGACGCGCAATCCGGATATGTTGTGGCGCCGCACGGTTGCCGCCGCTGCGGGCGGAACGCCCCCGGGGCCCCCGCCCGGTGGGATGCGGAAACCGTCGGAGACCTGGAGGGCTACGATTTGATGTCGCGCACCTGAAAGGCCGTGGCCCCAATGACAAAAACCGTTGCCGTCGCGGCCAGCAGCAAGCACTCGGATTGGGCAATGCGCCAGACCGGCACGGGATCGGAAAACACCATCAGCCACGCGCGGAAGTGATGCGTGAGGAACCAATTTTGGTAACGATCGAAAAATGGAATGCCCTCCATGACCAGGTTCACGAACATGTAGGACAGGGCGAGAATCGTCGCGGCCGCCGGTTTCATGTTGAAGCACGAGAACATGAATGCGATGGAGAGCATGGTGCCCGCGTTGAGAATCAGAAATATGTGGGCAATCAGGAAGCGGAGCAGGCCTTCCTGGGCGTTGAGCAGGTTGAAGGCCTGCCCGGGCACAAAAACAAACAATCCTTTCCACGGAAAGAATATCCGGGCCATCCCCAATGCTGTGATGCCCAGCACCGCAACCAGCACCGCGGCAAAAATCATCCCCGCCACCCACTTCACCAGCAGCAGGCGGTGACGCGAAATCGGCCGCGCCAGAATCATGCGCAGGGTGCCGTCTTCGGTTTCCTTGGCGACCAGATCCCCGCCGACCAGCGTGACATACAGCGGCATGAGCAGCACGATCTGGGGTAAAACCATGATCACCGCAACCGTCAGGGCGGAGATGAATTCCTCCGCCAGATAGCCGTTCCCGGCCAATAACCGCTCGAAATCACCCTGCCAGCGGGTGAATTTGAATGCGAGCAGCATGGCCAGTTGCGCCAGTACGAATGCGCCAAAGCCGATGTAAGTCCGCTTTTTCCCGAACAATTTCCACAACTCGTTTTGTAGCTGGGCGAAAAACATGTCAGTTGGCTGGCGGTGGGGCGGCCTGCACCAGTTGCAGATAAAAATCTTCCAAGGTTTGTTCGCGCGCCCAGAGGCCGGAGACCTCATGGCCGGCTTGCACCAGCGCGCGGGCGATGGCGTCAACCGGCACGTCCGCCTTGAGGTGGATGTATTCCTTCCCGTCGCTGTCGGAAATCAGGTTCTTTTCGCGCAACAAGGCGACGGCGGCGGGAAAATTCCGCGTGCGGAGCGCCACGCGTCCCCGGGTGGCCCGGACATCGGCGATCGTTCCATCAAACACCTTCTCCCCGTGTTGCAGCACCGCGATGTGGCTGCAAAGCTGTTCCACCTCGGTCAACAGATGCGATGACAACAGGATGGTCAACCCCAGTTCGCGATGCAGGCGCAGAATGGTCTGCCGCATTTCGGCAATACCCTCCGGGTCGAGACCGCTGCCGGGCTCGTCCAGGATCAGCAGTGCCGGTTGCGGCAGCAACGCCTGGGCCAGCGCCAGCCGCGCGCGCATGCCGTGTGAGTAGGTGCGTACCGGACTGTGTACGCGCCCGGTCAGGCCCACCCAGTCCACGACTTCTTGAATGCGGGATTTTGGCGTGGACGCCGTGTAGTGGCTGAGAATCTCCAGATTGCGCCAGCCGCTCAAGTAGTCATAAAACGCGGGTGCTTCAAAAATGGCGCCCACTTGCCGCAGGGCGCGCGCGCGTTGCGTGGTGACATCGTGACCGCAAACGCGGACATGGCCGGCGGTGGGCCAGACCTGTCCCAGCATCATGCCGATGGTGGTGCTTTTGCCGGCGCCGTTGTGTCCCAGCAACCCGAAAATTTCACCGGCCGGCACCGACAGCGTGAGGTCCTTGACGGCAAGGCGATGACCGAACTGCTTCTGCAGGTGGGTGAGGGTGATCATGGATTTGGGATGGCCCCTTCCATGGTGAGGAGGTTCTTGATGTGGCCGTCCGCGTAAAGATAATTCACCGCCTTGCCGGCTCCGCGTGCGGCGTGAAAGCCCTGTTTGTCAAAAAACACCGGCATGGCCTGGGCATCGAATTTCATGCCCAGCACCGAAAGCTGATCGGCCCGCTGCCCGTTGAGCAGGCTGTTCCAGGCGTAGCTCGATCCGGTGGCGGCAAAAAGGCGGGCCCGATCCGACGGGCATCGCAAGACATTGGTATTGCCCAGTTCGTCGCGCAGCACGACTTCCACGCTGGGCAGCGCATTGGTGGGGGCGGGCGCGCCCTCCGTTGGTGCCGGGCGATCGCGCATGACCGGCAGTCGTTGGTCGTGGGCATCCACATACAGCTGCAAGGCAACGCCAAGCTGCCGCAGGTTGCCCAGGCATGCCGTGCTGCGCGCGCTTTCCCTGGCGCGACCAAAGGCGGGTAGCAGAAGCCCGGCTAAAATTCCGATGATGCCGATCACCACCAGCAGCTCGATGAGCGTAAAGGCGCAGCGTCGCGACGGGGGGGCGGGTAAAATGGGGTGGATCCGGCTCATCTTCCGCGCAGCAACCGCCCCGACTCCATGTTGCGTTGCAGCTCTTCCAGGAGCGGCGCCAGTTCGGCCTTGGTTTGCGCCGAGCTTTGGCTGTAGAAGGCTTTCAAACCGATCGTGCGCACCTTGGCTTCCAGCTCGGGACTGAGCGGGGCGAGATTCGTGGCGTCGGTGCCGCCCGGGCCGGGTGGCGGCATCTGCTCGCGCAAACGCTTCAACGCCTGATCCACGGCGCGCCGCCGCTTGTCCTCCGGCAGTTCCTCAAACGCGGTGATCATCTGCTTGAATCCTGTCGGCAGCGTGGCCTCGATGAACTCCCCCTTTTCGGCTTCAGTCATGGCGTTGAACCATTCGCCCACCGCGCGGCCCATGCGCATTTCGCGCCGGTCCTCCAACGACAACCGGTTCAACATTTCTGCCGCCTGCCGCAAAGCCGCCGCCCGCTCCGCGCCACTGAGCCGGCGGAGATCCGTGCGGCTCACGAATGCCTGTAATTTCTCCGGAGTCACCCTGGCGTGTTTTGCGGCGTAATAACCGGTCAGCCCCAAAGCCCAGATGCCGACGATCGCCAGAAGTCCGGCGCTGATGGCTCTCTTTTTTGGACTGCTCACGCGCACAACTTAGCGAAATGGAAACTGCACGCCACGAAAAGTTTGGCCGGCGGGCGCGGATTTGTCGTTTACGCGGTCCGGCGTTCGGGTTACAACCCCGTGATTCCAGTTCTGGTGAAACTGAGACAACGCAACCGGGATGGCCTGGGCAGGACCTGGCGGTCGGAAACCTTCCGCCGCTGGGGGAGCCTCATCGGCGGGGCATGGTTGGGGACCGGCTTGGTGGGCGCCGCCGGCTTCCGGTTCTCGGAACGCACGGAGCATTCCCTGTCGCTGTGGGAGGGGGAGCAGCCGGTGTTGGTTTACAATTACGGCCGGATCAGTTCCTCCCAGGCGCCGGCTGACCGGGCGCGCAGCAGTTATGTGCATCCGCTGTACGGCCTGGATGGAGAAGTGTTGACGGATGATTTCCCCAAAGATCACTACCATCATCGGGGGGTGTTTTGGGCGTGGCCACATGTGGAAATCGGCGGTCAGGAATACGATCTTTGGCTGCTGCAGGGGATCCGGCACCAGTTTGAGCGATGGTTGCAGCGGGACACCTCGTCCGCCGCGGCGATCCTGGCCGTCGAGAACAGCTGGCGCGTGGAGGAGCGCAAGGTCATGACGGAACAGGCCTGGTTCCGAGTGCTGCCCGCGACGGCGGAAGGGCGGGCGATTGATGTGGAATTGAGCTGGACGCCAACTCATTGGCCCGTGACCTTGCGCGGTGCGGAAGGCAAGAGTTACGGCGGCTTGACGTTCCGGTTCGCGCCGCACGCAGGGAATCCGGTGATCACCGTGCCAGACGGGGCAACCCGGGCAGACTTGACGATGGCGCGACTGCCGTGGGCGGATTTGTCCACGCAGATCCGCGGCGCCACAAATCCCAGTGGCGCGGCCATTTTCGTTGCCCCGACGCATCCGGATTTTCCACCCGAATGGTTGACCCGGCATTACGGGGTTTTGTGCGTCGGCTGGCCCGGCGTGACGGCCCGCACCCTCACCCCCGGCCAGACGGTGCGTGTTGTGTATCGGATCTGGGTTCACCGCCAAGTTGCGGCATTGTCACAATTGCAACGACAATACGAGGCGTTTACACAATCCCTTTCCAACGCGCCGCCACTTTCCGTCGCGAACGGGCAGCATGGCGGGCATTGAATTCAGCACAACATGGAGACGCCAAAAATTATGCAGAGGCCAGGAGCAAATCATCACGTGCCGCGCGGATGTTCGCGGCGGCGGTTTTTGGGGCGCAGCAGCCTGTTGCTCGCCGGGACCGCGCTGCCCCAAATTTTGCCGGGCGGAGTTCTGGCGGCCAACGGTCAGCCCGGCGCCAACGACCGCATCGGCATCGGCTTCATTGGCATGGGCCGGCAGGCCCATGGCCTGTTGCGCGGCGTGGAACGATTGCCCGCCGGCAGGGTCGTCGCCGTTGCCGACGTGAATCTCCCCCGGGCCCGCGAAGTGGCGCGTAAACACGGTGCGCCGGCCTTCCAGGATTACCGCCGCCTGCTGGAACGCAAGGACGTGGACGCGGTGATCACGGCTACGCCCGAACATTGGCGGCTGTTGATTTGCGTGCATTCCTGCCAGGCGGGCAAGGACGTGTACGCGGAAAAACCGATGACGCTGACCATCCGGGAAGGGCGGCTCATTGTCCAGGCGGCGCGGAAATACAACCGGGTTTTTCAAGTGGGCAGCCACCAGCGTTCCATGTGGCAGAATTTTCTCGGCTGCAAGCTCGTGCGGGAGGGGCGTATCGGTAAAATTCACAAAGTCCTCGCTTACAATTATCCCAGTCCGTGGGAAGCGAAATTCCCCGCACAACCCATTCCCGCAGAGCTGGATTGGGATCTGTGGTGCGGACCGGCCGACCCGGTGCCGTATCATCAGGATCTGTACCTGCCCCGCGCCAATCCCGGCTGGCTATCCTTCCGTCCGTACTCCGGTGGTGAAATGACCGGCTGGGGCGCACATGGCCTGGATCAAATTCAATGCGCCCTGGGAATGGATGACAGCGGACCGGTGGAGGTTTGGACGGAAGGAAAAAAATTCGCGCCCCCCACTTATACCCGGCCGGAAAGTCAAAAGCGCGGGGACGCCATTGCGATGGAAACGAAGGTGTTCTTTCGTTACGCCAACGGCGTCGTCGTCGAGCCCGGACCGGAGGCCACGATGGGGGGCGCGGTGTTCATCGGGGAAAAAGGCACCATCAACATCAAACGCGGTTTCCTCGAATCGGATCCGGAGGAATTGGCGCTGGACGCCCTGGGCCGGCGTCCCGCCGATTTCAATGAGGATCATCTGCGCAACTGGTTCGATTGCATCAAATCCCGTCAACGTCCGGTGGCGGATGTGGAGATCGGCCATCGTTCGGCCACGATGTGTCATCTCGGCAATCTCGCGCGCCGGCTCGGACGCAGGTTGCATTGGGATCCGGTGCGGGAGGAATTCGTCGGCGATGCGGAAGCCAATCAACATCTGGACCGCGCGCGCCGCAAGCCGTGGGTGGCGCCCGCCCGGATTTAATCCGGTCGCGCGGGTTGGGCGTCGGCGCTTTTGCGGGCGTGATTTTGCGGTGGAGGCTCCGCGCGGTGGCCAATTGGCAAATCGAATTTCCACGCGGATTACCCGCGTTATCAACTTTGCTCAATCGGAACGTTGCGATTCTTAATGGTCCGCACCCCGGCGCGAAGCGGACCTTAAATCCATCTTGCCAAGCCGCCGGCCGAACTTAACCTCCCGTCCATGTCGTTTGCTGAAGCTGGACGCTCGATCGAATCACTCAACCACCCGGATCAATTTGTTCGCCGCCACATCGGCCCCAACGCCGCTCAAACCGCCGCCATGCTCAAGGTGGTGGGTTTCGATTCCCTGGACGCGCTGATGGATGCGGCCGTCCCCCGATCCATCCGCCTCCCCAAGGCGCTCGCTCTGCCAACTCCAAAATCGGAGTTCGATGCGCTGCGCGAACTCAAAGCCATGGCGGCCCAGAACCAGGTTTTCCGCTCGTTCATCGGTATGGGCTACTACGATTGCATCACCCCGCCGGTCATCCAGCGCAACGTCCTCGAAAACCCCGGCTGGTACACGCAATACACGCCGTATCAGGCCGAGATTTCCCAAGGCCGACTCGAAGCCCTGCTGAATTTCCAGACGATGGTCGCCGACCTCACCGCGCTCGACATCGCCAATGCCTCCATGCTCGACGAAGCCACCGCTGCCGCCGAGGCCATGACCATGTCCTCGCGCCTCAAGGACGGCAGGAACGTCTTCTTCATCTCCGAAACCTGTCATCCGCAAACCATCGAAGTGGTGTCGGCCCGCGCCAAGGCGCTCGGCATCGAAGCCGTCGTTGGCAATGCCGGCGAATTCGAGTTCAGCGACAAAGTTTTCGGCGCACTCGTGCAATATCCCGATACGTTCGGCGCGATTCACGATTACGCGCCGTTCGTCGAGAAAGCCCATGCCGCCGGTGCAATGGTCACGGTCGCGACCGATCTGCTTGCGCTCACGCTCATCAAACCGCCGGGCAAATTCGGCGCCGACATCGCCGTCGGCAGCGCGCAGCGCTTCGGCGTGCCGCTGGGTTATGGCGGGCCGCACGCCGCGTTCTTCGCCACGCGCGACGAATTCAAACGCCAGATGCCCGGCCGCCTCGTCGGCGTGTCCAAGGACGCGCGTGGCAGGCCGGCGTTGCGCCTCGCTCTCGGCACGCGCGAGCAACACATCCGCCGCGAGAAAGCCACCAGCAACATCTGCACGGCCCAGGCGCTCCTCGCCAACATGGCCTCACTCTACGCCTGTTATCACGGGCCGGAAGGATTGAAGAAGATTGCTCAACGCGTTCATCAATTGACCGCACGCTTAGCTGAAGGGCTTGAGAATCTCAATTTTGCCCCGGTCAACAAAACATTCTTCGACACGCTCACGATTCCTGTTAATAGCGCGCTCGCATTTGTCAAAAGCGGCGAGAAATCTGGCTTCAACTTTCGTCAGATTAACGATTGTCAGATAGGCATCGCTCTTGATGAAGTGTCTTCCGAAGAAGATGTAGAGCGAATTATCCTGATCTTTTGTCACAACCCTTCCACTGAGCTGGCCCAGGACAAGGGCGCAACAAAATCGGATTACAGTTCGAGCCTTTTGCTTCCGCGCACCAGCAAATTCCTGCAACACCCCGTCTTCAACCGCTACCACTCCGAGACCGAGATGCTGCGCTACATCAAGCGCCTCGAATCGCGCGACCTCTCGCTCACCGCTTCGATGATTCCGCTCGGCTCGTGTACCATGAAACTCAACGCCGCTGCCGAGATGTTTCCCGTGTCGTGGCCGGAGTTCGCGAAAATCCATCCGTTCGCGCCGCTCCGCCAAACACGCGGCTACCAGCAATTATTCGGGCAACTCGAGACCTGGCTTGCCGAAATCACCGGATTTGCCGGCGTCTCGCTCCAGCCCAATGCCGGGTCGCAGGGGGAATACTCCGGACTGCTCGTCATTCGCGCGTTTCATGAGTCACGCGGCGAAGCGCACCGGAACGTCTGTCTGATTCCCGCTTCCGCGCACGGCACGAATCCCGCCAGCGCGGTGATGGCCGGCATGAAAGTGGTGGCGGTGGCCTGCGACGTGTCCGGCAACATTGACGTGGCCGATCTCCGGGCGAAGGCGGCGGCCCACAAGGACACCCTGGCGTGCCTCATGGTCACCTATCCCAGCACGCACGGCGTGTTCGAGGAAACCATCCGCGAAATCTGCGACATCATCCACGCCGCCGGCGGACAGGTTTACATGGACGGCGCGAACATGAATGCGCAGGTGGGTTACACTTCCCCCGGCCACATTGGCGCGGATGTTTGTCATTTGAATCTGCACAAGACTTTCGCGATTCCACACGGAGGCGGCGGGCCGGGCGTCGGCCCCATCGCCGTGGCCGGACACCTGGTCGAATTCCTGCCTGGTCATAACGTGGTGAATCTCGGTGGCGAAAACCCCATCGGCGCCGTGAGCGCGGCGCCCTGGGGGAGTGCGAGTGTGCTGCCGATTTCCTGGATGTACATCGCCATGCTGGGTGCGCGCGGTCTGGCCGAAGTCACGCAATACGCCATCCTGAACGCGAATTACATCTCCAGGCGGCTCGAAAAGCATTTCCCCACGCTCTACCAGAACCATAATCTCGTTGCGCACGAGTGCATTCTGGATTTGCGCGCGTTCAAGGGCACGACCGCCGAGGACGTCGCCAAGCGCCTCATGGATTACGGCTTTCACGCGCCGACGCTCTCGTGGCCCGTGGCCGGCACGCTCATGGTTGAACCCACCGAAAGCGAATCCCAATACGAACTCGATCGTTTCTGCGACGCGATGATTTCCATCCACGCCGAAATGACCGCCGTGGAAAACGGTTCAGCCGACGCGAAGAATAATCTGCTGAAAAACGCGCCGCACACCGCCGATCAGATTGCCAGCGACTCATGGAATCGTCCCTACACCCGCGAAGCCGCGGCGTTCCCGGCCAAGAGCCTGCACGACTACAAATTCTGGCCTCCGGTGGCGCGAGTTGACAACGTATTTGGGGATCGAAATCCCGTGTGTTCTTGTGTCGGTATGGAAAACTACCAATGACCGCGCGCTTCTTGATTCCGCACTCCGCACTCGGCACTCCGCAGTGGATAGACCGCAATCCCGTTTGCTCGTGTGTGGGGATGGAGAGTTATTCTGCCTGAATTGAACCGCAGAGACGCAGAGGTGCAAAGGTGCAAAGGTGCGAACAGCACGGGCCAATGTTTTAGCCGCGAAATACGTGAACCGCTCGGAACTTCTCTCCCTCTCCTCGCCAAACGAGGAGAGGGCCGGAGTGAGGAGACAGAATCAAAACTCCACGATTAAGTCTTTACCGAAGGACAATCTGGCGACTTCCGCCGCCAGCTTAATAATCGTTTTCTTGAGAACATTGTTCAGATTCGTGGCTACATACCACCCGCCCGGCAATGTCTCGCGCATTTCACGAAGGTCTTCGCGATCGGGATAGAGTTCTTCTGGTGAGCGTGCGATGTAACGCCGCTTGCGGCCTTGCGCGTCCGGATGTTGCGAGCATCGTTCGAGAAATGAAGGATCATCCTTTGCTAATTCGCGCAGGACAATGACCATCGCATCTTTGGCGTTGTTGTAATTGTAAGATTTGCCGAGCAAAATAAGCTTTCCGCGTCGCGTCGGTTCAGCGTTTGTCGTTGGAACGAGCGAGCGGGTCGGAACGCGAGTTGATTGTGGATTCTCGCGTTGCGCCGCCTCGACTATGACTGACTTGCCAAGTCCGGCAAGAAATTCGGCAACTTCATCATTATCGGGCCGAACACCAATTTTCGATTCGACCATGCTCGCAACTAGATCGACCAAATCCTCGTCGCCCTTTTCAACAAGTTCTCGCCAGGCTTCGGGGATGGTGGCCCTTGCTTGCGAGCGGCGGTTTCGACTTCGATATTCTTTGCGCGCAGTTTCCAGCGCATCACCGGATGCAACTCTTGAATGTTCCAAATAGCGGCGCAGGATTTCTGCCGCTTCCGCTGGCGAGCGTTCGTAGAGGTCAAGCTTGTGAACCCGCCTGTCTTCGTAACTGCCTTGCTCGGCGGGCAAATAAAAGCTCCATGTTCTGCCGTCTGTGAGAACCACAAACGGAACTCCTTTGTGAAACGCGTATTCGAGAGCTTGCCGAACCGATTCTTCAGCTTTACCGGGTTGCTTTACTTCAATGAAGTCAGCCGGCTGCAACGGCGGATGGCACAAGGCAAAATCCACACGCCCTTCGCCCGTCTTGAACTCTGGCCAGACTATTGTCGTGTCCCAAGTGTCCCAGCCAAGTTCTTGAAGCACTCGCAAGACGATGCCCTGAGAAATTGCCTGCTCGTTTGGAAACCGTCCTTGTCGAAGACGATTCACTATGTCGGTCAATGTGGATTCGAGAGACATATTTCCGCTGATGAGACTACAGCTTAGCTCACGAAGCGACAAGATTGGGATTTTAACTCCTCACCTCGGCCCTCTCCTCGTTCGGCGAGGAGAGGGAGGAGATTTAGCGCGTTTCAGGTTTTTCACAGTTCACCTCCGCGTCCTACGGTTAAAACCTTAGCTCAGTTCATCGAGCACTTTGGCCAATTCCTCCGCGCCAGCCGTTCCCGCGATGTAATGGCCGACGACGCTGCGGAAGCCGTGCGCTTTCACCGGCGACATTTTCTTCAGCAAATCCTGAATCATCGTCCGGCCAATCGCGACGAAGGTGTTGCCGTTGTAGAAGCAGAAAGGCGCGAGTTTGTGGCACTGACGGCAGAGGTCCAAAGTCTCTCGCAAGGTGAATTCGCGGGCGTGGGGTCGAAGTTCGACTTCCCAATACGGTTCACAGAGGACCCCGCCAGTCCTACCACGTCAGCGCAACGAAACGCGCAAGGAGTGTCGCGCCCTACCGTTTCCGACGGAGATTTGCTTTGATTTTGCCGAGCGTGGAGACGCCTTCGCTCTTGAGATACCCCCGTCCGGTCCTGGCAAACAGCGGCTCGGCCACGAAGCGATCCTGAATGCGCAACGCTTCCCGCATCGCCGCTTGCAGATTCTTTTGCACCTGACTGGCCGTTGCCATGGGAAAAGGCTACCGCTGAAAGTCTGACTGGTCAACGAGCAGCTTCGACCAGATTTCGACCTCTCACCCTGACCCAAGTGATCCGCGTTCGCCCGCACGTTCAGCCCTGCGGGCTTTTACCTCTGGCAAAATTCCTTTGCTTGCCAAGCAACTCAAGTCCCGATCGAGGCAAAGTGGGGATTGTGTTGGATGCATGAATGCATCCTGGATTTGCGCAAGAGCTTCACCAACCCACGTGGGACAGGCGTCGCGCCTGTCTCTGACTTGAATGAGACGGAAGAAATGAGACCGGCGCGACGCCTGCCCTACCTCAATGTCAAGAGTGTGACCGCCGAGGATGTCGCCAAGCGCCTGATGGATTACGGCTTTCACGCGCCCACGCTCTCGGCAGATCAGTTTATCTCCGGACACCCCTCACCCGGCCTTCGGCCACCCTCTCCCGCTCCCGCGAGCGAGGGACATTGGCCCGTGGCCGGCACGCTCATGGTCGAACCTACCGAAAGCGAATCCCAATACGAACTCGACCGTTTCTGCGCGCGATGATCTCCATCCACGCCGAAATGACCGCCGTGGAAAGTGGTTCTGCCGACGCGAAGAATAATCTGCTGAAAAACGCCCCGCACACCGCCGACCAGATCGCCAGCGACGTGTGGAATCGTCCCTACAGCCGCGAAGCCGCTGCTGGAATACAAGTTTTGGCCTCCGGTGGCTCGAGTTGACAACGTATTCGGAGACCGAAATCCCGTGTGTTCTTGCGTCGGCATGGAAAACTACCAATGACCGCGCGGTTTTTCACTCCGCACTCCGCACTCGGCACTCCGCACTCGGCACTCCGCACTCGGCACTCCGCAGTGGATAGACCGCAATCCCGTTTGCTCGTGTGTGGGGATGGAAAATTATTCGTAACCGCGAAAGACGCGAACCACGCGAACGAAATTCAGCGCAAAGGCGCAGAAACGCAATGTCTCCACCACGGATTGACGCTGCCGCACTCTGATTGCAAGGGCTGAAAGTCCGAAAGACGATAGCCCAGGGCAACGCCCTGGGTTCATCATCGGAAGGAAATCAAGCCCTGCAAGGGCGACACTCACAAGCGCGGATCAACCGGTTCACTCTCCAGGGCCAGCACACCAAAGACCGCCTCGTGCACGCGCCGCAACGGTTCTCCGCGAACGAACCGTTCGAGCGATTCGATTCCAAGCGCAAATTCCCGCAGCGCCAGCGAACGCTTCGTGGAAAGTCCACGCGCACGGAGGCGTTCAAGGTTCTCCGTCGCCGTATATTCCGGCCCGTAGATGATGCGGAGATATTCGCGGCCACGGCACTTCACGGCGGGCTGGACCAGCCCGCGCCGACTTCTTGCGATGAACTCCAACGGCTTCACGACCATGCCCTCGCCGCCTTGCCCGGTCAGTTCTCCCCACCAACGAACGCCTTCGGCCTCGCTCTCGGGAGTCGTCACGTCAATGACGCGGAAGGGCGTGGCGATGATGATGCCGCCAGCCAGACGGGCCAGCGTTTGCATGTGCCAGTCATGCGGTTTGTCGGTGTGGACTTTTCCTTCTGTGGCGAGCAGGTGAAACGGAGCAAGCTTCAGATCGTTCACCGAGTTGACCGGCCAGCAGTAGCGGCGATAGGCGGCAATGTAGTCGCTCACCATTTGCCGGCGCGCGGTCGTATGTGCCAGCAACTCGTTCACGTCGAGACCGCGCGCGGCGGCCTGTTCCAACGCGGCGACTTCACTCGCGAGCGTGGCTTGCGCCGCCGCGCCCACGGCGGCGTATTGCTGCTTCACCAACTCCTGCGCCTTGGCAGACCATGGCATCAACTCACAGTCAAGGCAGAGCCAGTCGGTTTTGAATTCATCCCAAAATCCGGCCGCACTGATGGCGGCGCGAACGCGCTCCAGGAATTCCGTTTCCAACGCCGTGGTGTCGAAAAACCTTCGCCCGGTGCGCGTGTAGCAAATGCCAATGCCTTCGCCGGTCACGCCAAAAGCCCTGCGTGCCGCCTCTTCGTCGCGACAGACGACGACCACGGCGCGCGAGCCCATGTGCTTCTCTTCGCAGACCACGCGCGGCACGCCGGCATGCCGAAAGTAAGCAAACGCTTCCGCCGGATGCTCCAGCAATCCGGGCGCGTGACTTGTCTCGCTGGG